>OIZL01000008.1_pt1 | contig 193470 bp, 201 predicted proteins | sample 1588541 | NCBI WGS metagenome assembly OIZL01 (sample SAMN03283285) | human gut metagenome | biome: human-associated habitat; material: feces | host: Homo sapiens | place: Peru | collected 2012 | reverse complement strand
AAGGAATAACACTATTGGCATTAATTATAACCATAATAGTGTTATTAATTTTGTCTGTAGTGAGCATAAAATTGTTAAACAATGCAGGAGTGATATCACATTCAAAAAGAGCAGTAAAACAATACCAAGAAGCGGAATTTGAAGAAAAAATAAATCTAATATTTTCCTCATATGTAATGAAAAATTACTCTGGAGGAAAAATAAACAATAAAGAAATAACAAATAAAGTGTTAAATATATTTAATTATCCAAATATAAACGAAGAAACAGGAGAATTAAAAAACGCAGAAGAAGGAACAACAGATACATATACAATAACAGCAACAAATGGAAATGTAACAGTAATATCTACTAAAACTAAAGAAATAAACTTACAAGTAGATTATGATATATATGATAAACCAGAGTTTCAAATAATATATAATGGAAAAATATATAAATATAAAAATTATAAACTAGAAAGTAAAACTGATTATTATATAGAAGCAAAAGATGAATCTGAATGGGAATATAGTGAACTTGAGGATGGAACTTTGGAAATAGGACATTATAAAGGAAACGGCATTCAAAATAATGAAACTAAATTAGTGGACTTAGTAGTACCAAATAAAATTAATGGTAAAGTAGTGTCAAAAGTATGTTTCTACTGGCCAAGTAGATTATCTAATATAACTGGAAAATTAACAATTTCACCAGGAATAAGCTTAGAATATTATCCAATGAGAGCATTTTCTAAAATAAAAGAATTAGAATTAATGGATAATGTTAAAAATAAAGTAGAAAATGGTGGAACAGGTTTGTGTTTAACTGCTAATGAAACTTTAGAAACAATTATACTACATAAAGGAGTGAGTATATCAAGTTTAGGACTTAATAAAAATAGCAGTGTATTAAAAAATATTGTTTTAGATGGAAGCGTTACATTAACAGGTAGTATTGAAAGTAATAAACTTACTAATGAAACAGTAAATAACTTAGTAAATAATGCAACGATTAAAAATACAATATTTAATAATCTTAATTTTGTTGAACCAATAAACTTAATAATTACAAAGGATACAAACTCTTCAAGTGAATATATATTTGATCAATGTACGAATATAAATAGTGTCAAAATAGAAAATGGGAAAAATGTAAAGAAGATTTTAAAAAATTCGAATATTAAGTTATTTGAAATGGAAGATAATAGTAGTTTTGCTGGAATAAATGGAGGAACTATTGAAACGGTAAATATAAAAAATAATTGTTCAACAGGGGGAAATATGATTCAAAATTGTGTTGTATCAAATTTTAATATAGGAAATGACTTTAAATCGCTTCATAATACACCTATATTAAATTCTGTTACAGGACTAAAAAAAGTGGTTGTTGGGAACAATTTTAATGTTACTTCAGAATTTTATGTTGCTGTATTTTCAAATGTACCAGACCTAGAGGAAATTATTATTGGAGATAATGCAATTATAAGTGGAAAACTACTTCAAGGATCTGATGCATGGAAAAAAGACTGTAATGTCAAAAAAGTTACTTTAGGTGAAAACAGCAAATATATTACTTATCAAAGTAGTGGAGTTACATTCTACATTTTTAAACAGGCATATAACCTAGAAGAAGTAATATTTGGAAAAGGTACTAATATTGAACAACAAACATTTAGCCAGGATCGGTGCTAAGAAAGTAATATTATATCTAACAGATGAACAAAAAAATGATCATACAAAAATACCAAGAACTTGGCAGAAAGGTGCTACGAATGTAAAAGAGTGGACAGAAACAATAGACAATGAAAAAGCCGTATGGACTATAAAAGAGATGAATACTTAAATAGAGAAAATAATAAAAAATGACATTTAAAGTTTATAACTAAAAAGTCATAATTACTAGCGAATTGAGGCTTTCTACTTTTAGGCGAAAACTTAAATTGAGAGAACAAATAAGAAAAATTTTAAATTTTTCTTATTTGTTTTTTATTTCTATTGAAAATTACATAAAATCTTGATATAATTAACCCACCATGATAAGTGGAGGATGTAAAATGATTTTTAAGGATTATTACAAAATATTAGATTTAAAAAATAGCAGAGTTTCTTTAGAAGAAATTAAAATAGCATATAGAGAACAAGCTAAAAAATATCATCCTGATGTCAATGTTGGTAGCAAAATTGCAGAGGAAAGATTTAAAGATATAAATGAGGCTTACAGAGTTTTATCAGTACCAGCTTCTAAAAGAAAATATGATAGAATGTGGAATAACCATGTTGGAAAAAACAATATAAAATACGAAGAAAGTAGTAGAACAAAAGGGTCTATATTTAGTGATTTTTTTCAAATGTTCTTCGGAGATATAAATGATGAAAAAGCAGAAGAACCAGTTTCAAAAAGAAAAAATAAAAAAGTTGCAGTAAAAGGGGAAGATGTTGAAACTTCAATAGATATATCTCTAGATGATGCCTTTTATGGAACTAACAAAAAAATTTCTTTAAGAACAGTAGAAGGAAAAATGAAAAGCTTTGATGTAAAAATTCCAGCAGGCATTAGAGAAAATGAAAAAGTAAGGCTATTAGGACAAGGAAAACTTGGAAGCAATGGCGGAAAAAATGGAGATTTATTTATAAATATTCATATAAAAGATAACGAAAAATTTAGAATAAAAGGATATGACATTTATACAGATTTATTTTTAACGCCATGGGAGGCAGCCTTAGGAACAAGAGCAAACATAAAAGGAATAGATGATGAAGCTTCTGTTTATATACCACAAGGAATACAAAGTGGAGAAACAGTAACAATTCCAGGAAAAGGATATAAAGATACCATGGGAGGAAGAGGAGATTTGGTTGCACAAGTAAAAGTAATGGTACCCAAAAAACTAAGCGAAGATGAAAAAGAATTATATACAAAATTAAAAGAGGTATCATCTTTTAATCCAAGAAATATATATTAATGTTTATATTCAAATAAATCCAATATGATGAAAATACCAATAAAACACTAATAGTTGACTTTTGAGTCAAATTTGTGTATAATAGAAATAGTTTGAACAAAAGAAAATAAATGCATCATAGAAGGAGAAAGAGGTGTAGTAATATGGCAAGCCTAGAAGGCAAACACTTTAGTATAACAGATCCAAAAGATGTAAATACAGTCATATATAGAATACAAGAAACAGAAAAAGAATATAGAAAAGATTCTCCAAAGTATACAGTAGAAAGATTAGATAGCACATCAGAATTAAGAGGAGAAAATACTAAAAGAACATATTTTGTTGATGTACCATCACCAGACTATGATCAATTAGTTATTCTATCATTTGGAAAAGAAAGAGTAGTTGTAAATAGCGGGTTACTTGAAGGAGATAAAGTAAAAATTGCTAAGCAACCATCATTTGTAAAATTTGATACTTTATATTCAGATGAAACAGAATATAAAGAATTTAATTATACACCAAACTTTAAAAGACCTATATCAATTATAGATCCAGAAACAACAGAGGAAATCAAACCAGTTTTATATTTTGATGAAAAAACAAATGAAATAAAAGGAAAATGTAAGTTGAAACCACATAAATCTTATTTCGCATTTGAAATAAGAGACAAAAATTAAAAAGGAGTGTTGAACTTAAATGAGTGATACAAATAATAAATCGAATACGACAATTGCCTGTGGTAATTTAAAAACAGACGAAAAAAAATCAATTTCTATAGAATATGGAACATATGGACCAGCAAAAAATGAACTAATAAACCTAGCAGGTTTAGACATTACTTGTGGTGGTACATACAAAATTGAAAAAGATCCTAAAACTGGAAAAATATTAAGAATTCAAGATGGAAGAATTTTAAGCGAAATGAGTAAAGAAAAATACGAAAAAATAATAAAAGCACAATCAAAGAATAATAAAGAAGAAAGATAAAACAAAAGAGAAGGTGAATTCAAATGAATTACAAAGTTGAAGGAGCAATCAAAAAAACAAGAAAATATTTTATAATTTATGCAATACTATGGCTATTTTGTGTCATAGTATTTATCATGCCTGCAGGAGTTGCTGGAAAAGAAGCAATCATTAATGGAAAATTTAACATTGGAGAATTTTTAGGAAAATTTGGGGCATATGCACTTAAACCATTTTCTTCTTTTGGAAAGTCATTTAGTCCAGACTATATAGAAAGTTTCTTAGGAGTACTTTGGAAATTTTCATTTGTATACATTATTATAGCAATTATCGGAATGATAAAAAATGCACCTAAAAATGAATATGAAGATATTGAGCATGGTTCAAGTGATTGGAGCCAAAGAGGAGAACAATATAGAATCTTAAGTAATAAAAATGGAATTATATTAGGAGAGAATAATTATTTACCAGTAGATAAAAGAGGAAATGTCAATGTGTTAGTAGTTGGACGGTTCTGGTTCTGGTAAATCAGCTTCTTACTCAATACCAAATGCTTATCAAATGTTGGGGTCTTATGTATTTACAGATCCTAAAGGAGAGCTATACGATAAAACAGCAGGATTTTTAAAGAAAAATGGATACGAAATTAAAGTATTAAATTTAGTAGATCCACAATTTAGTGATGGTTACAACCCATTAATGCATATATCTAGTGAGCTAGATGTTGATGTTATTGCAAATACAATAGTAAAAGGACAACAAACAGATAGTGGTAAGGCAGATCCATACTGGGATGATATGTCAGAAATGCTATTAAAATCACTAATATATTTCCTAATAGCAACAAGACCAGAAGAAGAACAAAACCTAGCAAGTTGTGCTGAGCTTGTAAGAGCTGCTAATAACTCAAGAGGAAGTAACTTATTAACAGAATTAATAAATAAATTACCATATGACCATCCAGCAAGAATGTACTATAAATCTATAGAAATAGCACCAGAAAAAACATATAGTTCAATTTTATCTTCTTTACAATCAAAACTTGGTAAGTTTGATTCAAAAGAAATAGCAGAACTTACATCTACAGATACAATAAATTTTGAAGAAATAGGAACAAAGAAAACAGCCGTATATGTTATTTCATCAGATACACATACTGCATATGATTTCTTACTTACAATATTCTTCTCACAAATGATACAACAATTATATAATTATGCAGATAAAAGTGGTGGAGCATTACCTATGCCAACATATTTTATTTTAGATGAGTTTGCAAATATTGGTAGAGTTCCAGACTTTGATAAAAAAATATCAACTTCAAGAAGTAGAAAAATATCTTTTAGTGTTATTTTACAAAACTTAGACCAGTTAGAGGCTGTATATGAAAAATCATATGAAACTATAATCGGTAACTGTGATACTCATGTATTTTTAGGAAGTAACTCTCAAAAAACAGTTGAATATTTTTCAAAAGCTTTAGGTGAAAAAACAATATCTAAAGATCAGTTATCTAAGAGTAGAGATAAAAATAATTTCTGGACACAGGGATATAATGCATCAGAACAAATTATGGCAAGAGCGCTTATGACACCTGATGAATTAAGAAGAATGGATAATGATTTATGTATTATATTTGAAAAGGGATTAAAACCAATTAAAACTAGAAAATATTATTACTTTGAAAAACCAAAAGTTATTAAAGACTTACAAAGTTATATGATAAATCATAATGAATTCCAAGGAATTGAAAGAGGAGAATGGAGAAAATATAATCCATATAATCCATATGTACCAGAAAAGGATAAAGAGCAAGATAAAGTAAACAATCTAAAAGTAGAATCATTAGACGATTTATTTGAAGATGATTCTAAAAATGAACAACCAAAACAAGAAGTAAATACAAACAATTCTAATAATGAAGAAGTAGCACCAATACTTCCAACAGGAGAAGAAAAGGAAAAGCAAAAAACAATATCAAAAGAAGAACAAGAAGAAATAGATTTACAAAAAGAGTTAGAAGCAAAATTTGATGAATTGTTTGGTCCATTAGATGATGAAAATTAAAAAATAGGAAAAATTTATTTTTCCTATTTTTTTGTATGGGAGGGACGCATCTGTCCGCTCTGTTAATTTATATCTAAAAACAAGAACAAATATTTGCTTAATACTTGACTTTTTGATATTAACCTTATATAATCAAAAAGAAAATGAGAATAAGCAGAGAGTGATGTGTCGTATCCACTTTTAAAGAGAGGAGGCGATGCATATGTTATTAGAACAAGTATACATATTTTTAATATGTTCATTAATATTCGAACTTGTAATAATGACGATTATTGTAATTGTTTTATTTATAATATTAATTAGTAAAAATAACAATAAAAAAACACCTCTGCTTGGCGGTTAGAGATGTTTTTCTATTAATATAACTTTCCGACATGCCACTTTCTGTGGCTTCTCATTTTCTAAATATATTATAATATTATTTTTATAAAAAGTCAATTATTTGATTATATATAGGAGAAAAATATGAAATTTGTACATATAGCAGACATGCATTTTGATAAACCATTTACAGTTTTAGAAAGTAAAGGATTAACAGAACAAAGAAGGTTAGAACAAAGAAATGCCTTTAATAAAATGATAGATTATATATTAACAAACAATATAGATTATCTATTTATTGCAGGTGATTTATATGAGCATGAGTATATAAGAAAAAGTACAATAGAATATATTAATAACTGCTTTAAGAAAATACAAAATACTAAAATATTTATTACACCAGGAAATCATGATCCATATATTAATAATTCTTACTACAATAAATTTAATTGGAATACTAATATAAAAATATTTAAAGATTCAGAAAAAGTAGAATTGGATGGCATTAATTTATATGGATATGGTTTTACAGATTTTTATTCAAAAACAGTTAACTTACCACAAGATTTAAATAAAGATAAAGTAAATATATTATTAATGCATGCTGATGTAAATGGTGTTACATCAGAAGTGGGAGAATATAATCCAATATTAGAGTCTACACTTAATGAATCAAATTTTAATTATATAGCACTGGGGCATATCCATAAAAAAACAAATAAAAACAATAAAATAGTGTATCCAGGTTCAATGTTTTCTGGAGGCTTTGATGAGCTAGGAGAGCATGGAATGGTAGTTGGAGAAATAAATTTAGAAACTAAAAATATAACTACTCAATTTATAAAATTAGATGAAAAAGAATTTAACAAACAAGATGTTGATATATCAAATATTTATTCAAATGAAGAGCTAATAGAAAAAATAAATGATTTAAAAAAAGAAGAAAATATATATTATGAATATGTACTAATAGGAAACAAAAACTTTGATATTAATATAAATGAAGTTTTAAAACAAATAAATAGTAATAATGTAATAAAAATAAAAGATATAACTGCAATACAACTAGATTTAAATGAAATATCAAAGGAAAAAACTCTGAGAGGTATTTTTGTAAAGGAATTACTTAATGATATAAAAGATGATAAGTCAAATAAAGATGAAATATATAAAATTATTGAAATTGGATTAAGTGCAATGAAATAATAATTTAAAATAAAGGATAATAAATATGAAAATAAAAAACTTAAAAATAAATGGTTTTGGAAAATTACAAAAAAAAGAAATAGAATTTAGAGATGGAATAAATATTGTATATGGAGAAAATGAGGCAGGAAAGTCCACTTTGCTAAAATTTATAACCGGAATGCTTTATGGAGCATCAAAAAATAAAAATGGTGAAAATATCCCAGATATAGAAAAATATAAACCATGGAACTGCGAAGACTTTTCAGGCAAAATAAAATATGTTTTAGATAATAATGAAACATTTGAAGTATATAGAGAATTCAAAAAGAAAAATCCTAAAATATTTAATTCAAATTTAGAAGATATAAGTAAAGAATTTAATATAGATAAAACAAAAGGCAACTTATTTTTTTATGATCAAACAGGTATAGATGAAGATATATTTACTAGCTCAGCTATTACAAAACAAGGAAAAGTAAGACTAGATGAAAAAAATCAAAATAACATTATACAAAGAATATCAAATATATTAGGAACAGGGGAAGACAGCACATCATACGAAAAGGTTTTAGCTAAATTAAAGAAAAAATTAAATGATGAAATAGGAACTAATAACACAAAAGAAAAACCTATTAATATAGTAGAAAAAAGAATAGAACAAATAGAAAGTGAAGAAATAGAATTAAGAAAATATCAGGATTATCAGTTTGAAATAGCAGATAAAATAAATAATAATAAAATGCAAATTATAGAAGCAAAAGAAAAGTTAGAAACTCTAAAAATGGCTAATATAAAATTAGATAAAATTAAAGCTGACGAATCTAAAATAGATGTTGTAAAAAAGTTAGTTGAACAAAGCAAAGAAGATATAAAAAATTTTGAACAAACAAGTAAAATTGAGCTACCTAAAACAAAAAAAATCAATAAAATTTTACTTGGATTATTAATAATTTGTAGTGCTTTATGTGCTTTACTTATTAAGAATAACATTATAAGATTTATACCTACATTAATTACAATAGTGATTGCTATATTTGTGGGTTACTTTAATAGTAAAAATAGAAAAGAAATAAAAGAAAAGAAAAATAAATATCAGGCAAAATTAAAAATATTAAAAAATAATAAAGAAATTCAAGAAGGAGAATTATTAAATTTAGAAAGTAAATATAAACAAGCATTAAATGATATATGCAATCAATATAATATAAAAGATGTACAAAATATAATAGAGCAAATTAACGAGCTACAAACATATATCAATGAACTAACATTAAATCTACATACAATGCAAATTGATAATGAGCATATACAACCTAAGCTAGAAAAATATATAAACTTAGAAGAGGAATTAGAAAGCAAACAAGAGGAAAAAAGAGAGCTAGAATATAAAAGAGAAAAAATAAAAAAGGCTATGGAATATTTAGAGATTGCATACTATAAAATGAAACAAGAAATAACCCCTAAATTTACAGATAAATTATCAAAAACAATTAGTAAGATTTCTGATAAAAAATATCAAAATGTTAGAATAAATACTAAAGGAGAGATAATAGTAGAAGATAAAAATGGTGAATATATAAATGCTGAAAATCTAAGCATAGGAACAATAGACCAGCTATATTTATCTCTAAGGTTAGCAAGTATCGAAGAAATAACAAAAGAGAAAATGCCAATAATTTTAGATGAAGCATTTGCATATTACGATAATGATAGATTAACAAATATATTAAAATACTTGTCAGAAGAATATAAAGATAACCAAATGATTATATTTACATGTACAAAAAGAGAAAAAGAAATTTTAGATAAAATCAATGTAGCATATGAATATATTCAGTTATAAATTAGTATTTAGTATATGAAACTAATTAACAAATAAATTCAAACCTTCATAAAATATAAGGATACTTATATTTTATGGAGGTTTTTTATGGCTACAATTTTAGTTTATAATAATGATACAAATAAAATGGAAAAATATATAAGAAGCGAAAGTGAAACAATGCCATATAATACAAACAGAACACTATTAGTAAGAGAATTTAGAGGAGCAAGTAAAAGCAACATTCTATGGACAACAAGAAATACAATGCGTTCATGGAATTCAACAAGATATTTATATGGAGCACCTATACCAGTTGGGTATGCATTCAGAAGGTCATGGGAAGGAGGACATACAGGTCAAAGTCAGCATTATGCTGGAGTAGCTTTTGATGTTGCACAAACATTATCAAACTCTAAAAGAAATACACTAAGAAATTTAGCAATAAATTCTGGTGTATGGAGTTATGTGGAACCGGCATCTTTAACACCTACTTGGGTTCATTTTGATAAAAGGTCTTTTCCGGCGGCATGTAGTACAGGAGGATATCCTTTAGTAAAACAAGGAAGCAAAGGTGTTTATGTTTTAATAGCACAAGATGGGTTGAATACATTAGGTTATACTACAGGAGGGCTAGATGGTGTGTTTGGAACTAAGACAAAAAACGCAGTTATAAGATACCAAAGAAGTAGAGGTCTATCTGCAGATGGAATAATAGGATGTAATACATGGAGATCTCTTCAAGAAAATGTTATTGAAACAGGAAGAACTTCAACAACAATTAACTAATTTGGAGGTATATAATGAAAATTGGATTGTGTTTATCTGGTGGAGGAATAAAAGGAGCAGCTCATATAGGTGCATTAAAAGCTTTAGAAGAAGAAAATATAAAAATAGATTGTATTGCAGGAACCTCATCTGGGAGTATTGTTTCAGCAATGTATGCTATGGGATATAAACCAGAGAAAATATATGAATTATTCAAAAGATATGGAAAAGAAGTAAGTAAAATAAATTTTACAACCATTATGAAGTTAGTGTTTGGTTTGATTTTTAGAAGAAAAATAATAATAGAAGGATTAAATAGTGGAAAAAGTTTATATAAAATAGTACAAGAACAAGCTAATAAAAAATCCATAAACCAAATAAAAGATATAAAGATGCCATTAATTATTCCAAGTGTTAATTTATATAATGGAGAAATATATTTATTTTCATCACTAGAACAAAATAGAACTTATTCTGATGAGTATATAGTAGAAAATAATATAGAAATAGGAAAAGCAGTTCAAGCTAGTTGCTCATACCCAGGAGTGTTTTGCCCAACAAATTATAAAGGTAAGAAAATGGTAGATGGGGGATTAAGGGAAAATACTCCTTGGAAAGAATTACAACAAATAGGTGCAGATAAAATTATAAGCATAGTGTTTGAAAAAGAAAAAGAGAGTAAAAGAAAAATTAGTATGATAGACTGTATAATAGATTCATTAGGAATAGTTATGCATGAATTATATAATTATGAAATAGAAGGAATTGATTATATATTAAAAATAAAAACAGAAGATATTTCTTTATTAGATACAAGTATGATAGAGTGTTTATATAGAATAGGTTATAATCAAACAAAAAAACAAATGAAGGATATAAAAAAATATTTATACAATACATGAAATATATAATTTGAAATAAAACTATTTATTTTTTTTATAATAAATGATATTATATAAAAAAATAAATAGGAGAGAAAATATGATAGAACAAATTAAAATATATTTTTTATTATTTATTATTTATTCTATGATGGGTTGGATAATGGAAGTGTTATGCTCATTATATAACCTAAAAAAATTTGTAAATAGAGGCTTTTTATTAGGCCCATATTGCCCAATTTATGGTAGTGGAGCAATATTAATTACATTATTACTAAATAGATATATTAATGATCCAATTACATTATTTATTATGGCTATACTTGTGTGTGGAGTATTAGAATATTTAACAAGTTATGCGATGGAAAAATTATTTCATTTAAGATGGTGGGATTATAGTAATAAGAAAATAAATATAAATGGTAGGGTTTGTTTAGATACAATTATTCCATTTGGAATTTTAGGAATGCTTATAATGTATGTAACTAATCCATGGATATTAGACAAGCTACATAAACTTAATCCAACTACATTAAATATAGTATTTTATACAGTATTAGGAATTTATATAATCGATAATATAATATCATTGGTTACAATTATTAAAATAAAGGGAACAGCTGCTACTGTTAGTAAAGAAAATAGAGAAGACAATACGGAAGAAATTACTAATAAAGTTAGACAAATACTTTTAGGAAAACCAAAAGCTTTTGCCCAGAAGCGTTTAATTAATGCATATCCTAAACTACAAACAATTAAAATAAAAGTTAAAGAGAAAATAGAAAAGACAAAAGAAGAAATAGATAAGAAAAAAGAAATTTTAGATGAGAAAATAGATAAAAAGAAAAAAGAAATAGACAATAAGATTAAAAGTATAGATAAGAAAAATAAGAAAAAGGAATAAAAAATGAAAATTTTATTTAAAAATACTACACAATATACTAAGGAAAAATATAATGATCTTGTTGAATTTCATAAAGAAAAATATGGTAGAAAAATAGTTTTTAAAATAATTGCTTTAATGCTATGTTTTATATACATAGTAACATTTAATATTATTAATAAAAATTGGATTTTACTATTAATTGTTGCAGGAATTATTATAATTTTATATATAATAAAAAATTATAAAGAAAAGAAACAAACCAAAAAAAGAAACAAAGCAATCAACAAGAAAAAAGAATTTACATTTATATTTTATAAAAGATATATTAAATTAAAATATGCTAGAAAATATGATATAATACCATATTTCAAAATATATAAAATATTTGAAACAAAGGAATATTTCTATCTATATACAGACGAAAATCATTCGTTAATACTAAGTAAAGATGGCTTTGAAATAGGAACCCCTAGAAAATTTACAGAATTTATTAAGAAAAAATGCCCATTAAAATATAGAAATGAAAAAAATTGGGATAATAATTAAAGATAGATGTTACAAACATCTATCTTTAATTATTTATTTGTAGGGGGGAGATGCTTCTGTCCGCCTTCTTTACAAAATTAAAAAAAGATTATATAATAGAAAAATAGGAGGTAAAAAATGCTTGAATTAATAGATATATGTTTTGAAAGAGATAATAAAAAGATTTTAGATAATATAAATCTAAAATTAGACACAGATAAATTTATAGTAATAACAGGACCTAATGGATCTGGAAAATCAACACTTGCAAAAATTATAATGGGAATAGAAAAGCAAGACTCTGGTAAAATTTTATTAAATGGTAAAGATATTTCTAATTGGAGTGTAGATAAAAGAGCAAAAAATGGAATTTCTTTTGCTTTTCAACAACCTGTAAAATTTAAAGGAATAACAGTATATGATTTAATTAAGCTTTCTTCAGGAAAAGCAATAAATAAAAAAGAAGCCTGTGAAGTTTTATCAAATGTAGGTTTATGCGCAAATGAATATGTAGATAGAGAAGTTAATTCTTCTTTATCTGGTGGAGAACTAAAAAGAATAGAAATTGCAACAGTAGCTGTTAGAGAGGCAAACCTTACTATATTTGATGAACCAGAAGCGGGAATAGACCTATGGAGTTTTCAAAATCTAATAAGAGTATTTGAACAAATAAGAAATAACACAAAAGGAACCACATTAATTATTTCACATCAAGAAAGAATATTAAACATAGCAGATGAACTTATATTAATGAAGAATGGAAAAGTAGAAAAATTAAATAATAAAGAAGAATTATATAAAAAAGATATAAATCAAAAAGCATGTTGTAAATTAGGAGGTGTAGAAGTTGAATAATACAGATAAAGAATTATTAGAAACAATATCAGATACCTCAGAATTTAAAGGTGCATATAATATTAGAAAAAATGGACAAGGTATAGAAAGACAAGTTACAGATAATATCAATATTGTAACCAAAAAAGATGTTTCTGGAATAGATATTATTGTTAAAGAAAATACTAAATTCGAATTTGTGCATATACCTGTAATAATTACTCAAAGTGGTTTAACAGATGTAGTTTATAATGACTTTTTCATAGGAAAAAATGCAAATGTAACAATAGTTGCAGGCTGTGGAATACACAATGATGAACATAAAGATTCAAGACACGATGGAATACACAGATTTTTCTTAGAAGAAGGAGCAAAAGTAAAATATATAGAAAAACATTATGGAGAAGGTAATGGAAATGGAAAAAGAATTTTAAATCCAGTAACAGAAGTTTATCTAAAAAAAGATTCAAGCTTAGAAATGGAAACAATGCAAATAAAGGGAGTAGATTCTACAATTAGAAAAACAATAGGAGAACTTGGAGAAAATGCAACATTAATAATAACAGAAAAAATAATGACACATGGTAAGCAAACAGCTGAAACGATATTTGATGTGCAATTAAATGGAAAAAATTCTACAACAAAAGTAACTTCAAGATCTGTAGCAACCGAAAAATCATCTCAAAAATTTATTTCTAAAATATATGGAAATTCAGAATGTTTTGGACATGTGGAATGTGATGCAATTATTAAAGATAATGCAAAAGTAACATCAACCCCAGAGATAACTGCCAATTGTGTAGATGCAAATTTAATACATGAAGCAGCAATAGGAAAAATTGCAGGAGATCAATTAATGAAGTTAATGACATTGGGATTAACTGAAAAAGAAGCAGAAGAGGCAATAATAAATGGATTTTTAAAATAAATTATAGAGTATTAATAAAAAAACTGCAATATAAAAAGGTACACTTATATTAAAGTGTACTTTTTTATTATATTAAATATTTAGATAAATTTGTAATTGTTCCTGCACCTAATGTTACAACAATATCATCTTGCTTAACATGAGATTTCAAATAGTTCGCTATATTATTAAAATCTGAAATGTAAATAGCATCTTTTCCAAGTCCTTTTATTTTGTTTACTAAATCTTGTGCTGAAATATTATATGTATTATCTTCTCTCGCAGCATAAATATCAGTAATAATAATGTTATCAAAACCTAAAAGAGAATCAGCAAAATCATCTAGTAATTTACTTGTTCTACTATATGTATGTGGTTGAAAAACAACCCAAGATTTATTAAATTCTTTATTTTTAATGGAATTTACTGTTGCTTTAATTTCAGTAGGATGATGAGCATAATCATCAAATACAGTGGCACCATTAAAAGTACCTTTTAATTCTAACCTTCTATTAGCACCTGTAAAAGTAAGTAAAGCATCTTTAATGTTCATTTTTGGTAATTTGTAATAATCACATAATGCAATACATGCTAAAGCATTAGAAATGTTGTGTGTTCCTGCAACAGAAAGTTTTATTGTAGCATAAAAATTACCATTATGATATACATCAAAAGAAGGAAAACCATTTTTATTAAAACTAATATTCTTAGCTATATAGTTTGCATATTCATTATTAATTCCATAAGTAATAGAAGATGCAGCAGAATGTTTTCTTAAATCAAGACAATTAGGATCATCTGCATTTAATACTAAAACTCCATCTTTTGGTAGTAAATTAACATATTTTATAAAGGCGTTTTTTATATTATCAAATGTTTTAAAGTAATCCAAATGGTCATTATCAATATTCAAAATAACCTCAGCTTTTGGATAAAATTTTAAGAAACTTTCTACATATTCACAAGCTTCTAGTATAAAATATTCGCTGTTTCCAACTCTATAGTTACCATCAATTTCTTTCAATAAAGCTCCTACTTGTATATTAGGATCCATATTAGCTTTTAAAAAACAACAAGAAATCATTGAGGTTGTTGTTGTTTTTCCATGTGTTCCAGATACACAAATTGTGTTGTCAAAACAAGAAGTAATCTGACCTAAGAAATCAGCTCTTTCAATAATTGGTATATTTAGTTGCTTTGCTTTTAAAATTTCTGGATCAGTCTGCTTTATTGCTGCACTATACACAACAACATCAGACTTAGATAAATTTTCAAAATCGTGTCCAATTTTTACAAAGATACCATTGCTTTGTAATTTTTTTGTAATAGCTGAATAGTTAGAATCGCTACCAGTAACAGTGAATCCCCAATTTTTTAGCATTTCAGCAATACCACTCATGCTAACTCCACCAATTCCTATCATATGTACATGCTTATAATTTTTAAAAATATCAATATTAGCCAATTGCTTATCTCCCTTTGCTTTTATATAATAATTTATTAAATTATATACTTTTATGTAATAAAATTCAATACTATTGTAAAATAAATCAGCAAATTGTAAATCAAGTATTCAGAATAAATAATGTATTTACATATAATATGAATAAAATATAATAAATGTGAAAAAATAAATAACAAATTTATATTTAAAAATTAAAAAAATGTAAAAAGCAGAAGGAAAAAATTTTTTTTTGACGAATAATAGTAATGTACAAGGTAAATTGTACATAAACTAACAATGAAAGGCGGTATACAAAATGCAAATAACAGATGTACGTTTAAGAAAAGTAAATTCAGAGAACAGAATGAAAGCTGTTGCTTCTGTAACATTCGATAATGAATTCGCAGTTCACGACATAAAAGTTATCGAAAGTCAAAATGGATTATTTATAGCTATGCCTAGCAGAAAAACTCCAAACGGAGAATTCAAAGATATAGCTCATCCAATCAATGCTGAAACTAGAGAGAAAATTCAAAAAGCTGTATTAGAAGCTTATGAAGCTCCAGAAACAGAAGAATCAGCAGAATAATAAATTGTAACAATGAAAAGCATCTAATTTATTAGATGCTTTTTTTGTTGAATATGAAAAATAAAAGAAAACCCTAGCCTTAAACGGCTAGGGCGGAGATTTTTAAGCAAGGACACCATGATTAAAAATAAACATTGAGTTCCTTGCAGACTGCAAGTTGTCGGTTGTAAAAATAAAATGTTTTTTCCCTTTTTCAAAGTCGTAACCATTTTGTGCAAGAAAATCAACCATTTCAAGGTCGTTGTTCTCAATAGGGAAGAGAACCCTAATAATATTTTTTGTTACCGGCGGATTTTTTGCGTTTTCCATTAAAAACACTCCTTATAATTTATTACATGCAAATCCATACATGTACATTAATTATAGCACATTATTTATAAAAAATCAATTTTAATGGAAAAATATACCAATAAAATGTCGACCGAATGCAAGAATATAAGCTAATTAACGACTTGCTTTACAATATTTTTATAATTATAGTTTTATAATTGCTTCAGAATAAACTTTTGTACAAAAGATTAAATTATCAATACTTATAAATTCATCTACTTGATGGCACATGTCTTTAGCATTTGGCATTTGAGGCCCAAAAGAAATACAATTATTAAATGCTCTAGAATAAGTTCCACCACCAATAGCTTGTGGTTCGTAAGAAGAATGATTACATTCATTAAATATATTGCATAGAGTTTTTACTAAATAATTTTCTTTATTAATATATAGAGGTTCTTGAATTCTTTCAACACATACTTTAATATTTTTATTAAGCTTTTCAAACTTATCTTTAATTAAATTGTAGTTGACAGTAACAGGAATTCTTAAATTGAATCCAATAATAAGTTGATTATTTTCTATTGCAAATTGAGCACAATTTAAAGTAAGCGCTCCAGATTCATCTTCAAAATTTATTCCTAAATTTTTTCCAGTATAATCATCACCAATATAATTTGAAAAATATTCTAATATATTAATATTTAAACCATAGTAATTAAATAATTCATTAAGTACTAATATTAGTTTAGAAATTGCATTATCTCCAAGTTCTGGATGTGCTGCATGAGAAGCTGTACCTTTGGATATAAGAGATAAATGAGAAGCATCAAGTTCAGTTATAGTGATATTATAATTATAAGTAGTTATTATACAGTGTAATTTTTCGGGTAAATTGTTAATCTTTTTATTATCATATTTTAAAATTGCTTTACAATATTTAGGCACAACATTTATTGCATTATTATTAGTTGATATATTTTCTATATATAGAGAAGGATTTGTAATGTATTCTTGCTTTATATAAATGGTTTCAATTGTTTTTTCTGCGTAAATACACGGAAAATTTGCATCAGGACTAAATGCAATAGAAGGCAGTTCTTCTGTTTGTTTATATCTTTCTATACAATGCCAATTATTTTCCTCATTTAATCCTAAAATTAAACGCACTCTTTTATCTAATTTATAGTTATCAGCAACTGCTTTCATAGCATATAATGTAGCTATAACAGGTCCTTTATCATCTATAGCACCACGACCATAAATGTTATTTTTACTAATAGTAGCTTTAAATGGAGGATAGGTCCATCCATCATTTTCATTTGCTGGTACAACATCTAAATGACCTATGATTCCTAATAATTTATCTCCACTTCCAAATTCTATATATCCAACTTTACCATCAATATTTTTAGTTTTAAATCCCATTTTTTTACCTAAAGTCAGTGCATACTCTAAAGCTTTTACAGTATTTTCTCCAAAAGGAGCTGCCGCAGATTTAGAATTATTGTCTAATACACTAGCAATATTAATAATATTACATGTTGAAGAAATTATTTCTTCTTTTATTTTTTCTATATATGCATCTAAAGTTTTATCCATAAAAGACCTCCATTATTATAAATTTATTATTATTATATAACATAAAAATTAGAGTTATTCTACATTATAAAAATTCAGCCTACATTTTGAACACTTTTTTCAAAACACCAAACACAAAATACCAAACAAAAAAGTTTATTACAAAAAAATTACAAAAAATCTATTGACATAGGGAAATAAGCGTTGTATAATAAAAAGGCATGTAGATTTGCGATGAAACAAGATGTGGCTACATTAAGAAAGTTAATGGAGGGAACTCTTGTGGAGTATGTCTTGGCTTAGACCGGGCGATAAGTTATAAAAGCACTTATCCCAAGATAATCATGCGAAAACTTGGGATTTTAAAAAGAGACAAAAAGAAACACTAGGGTGCGTTTAACTTGCCATAGAGGTCAAAGGCGAAAGCCTTAGGGGATAACCCGATGACATTATTTTATAAGGAGGGAAAAATATGGCAACAACAAGCAAAAATGTAGGAAGTGAAAAAATAAGAATAAGACTAAAAGCTTATGATCATGTTGTTTTAGATCAGTCTGCTGAAAAGATAGTAGATACTGCTAAAAGAACAGGAGCTAAAGTTTCAGGACCTATTCCATTACCTACACAAAAAGAAATAGTAACAATATTACGCAGTCCTCATAAACACAAAGATTCAAGAGAGCAATTTGAAATGAGAACACATAAAAGAGTTATTGATATTCTTTATCCAACACAAAAAACAGTTGATAGCTTAATGAAATTAGATTTACCAGCTGGTGTTGATATCGAAATCAAACTATAAAACAAATTTTGATTTGTTTAAGAAAATATTCTAAAAATAAAAAACTTATGCTGGTATTTAAATCAGCCAATGAGAGGAGAGAAATATTATAATGAAAGCAATTATAGGAAAGAAAGTTGGAATGACACAAATATTTGATGAAAAAGGTTATGTTATTCCAGTTACAGTTATAGAAGCTGGACCATGTACAGTTGCACAAGTAAAATCTACAGAAAATGATGGTTACAATGCAGTACAATTAGGTTTCGGTGAAGTAAAAGAAAAACATATTAATAAACCAGAAAAAGGACATTTTGCAAAATCTAAATTATCTGCAAAAAAACATTTAAGAGAATTTAGAGTTGATACAGCAGATGTTAAAGTTGGTGACGAAATTAAAGCAGATGTTTTTGCTGCTGGAGATAAAATTGATGTTCAAGGAATAACAAAAGGAAAAGGATTCCAAGGTGTTATTAAGCGTCATGGACAATCAAGAGGACCTATGGGACATGGTTCAATGTATCACAGAAGACCAGGTTCAATGGGATCTACATCTACACCAGGTAGAGTATTTAAAGGTAAAAAACTACCAGGACATATGGGAGTTGAAACAGTTACAATACAAAACTTAGATGTAGTAAAAGTTGATACAGATAAAAATGTATTATTAGTAAAAGGTAGTGTACCTGGACCTAAAGGTGCAATATTAAAAATAAAAGCTACAGTTAAAAGTGCTAAATAGGAAAGGAGGAAAAGTAGATGCCAAAAGTAAATGTATATAATATAGAAGGAAAAAAAGTTAGCGATGTTGATTTAAAAGAAGAAGTATTTGGTATAGAACCAAACGAAGCTATTATACATAGCGTTCTTGTAAATTATTTAGCTAATCAAAGACAAGGTACTCAAAGTACAAAAACTAGATCAGAAGTTACTGGTGGAGGAAGAAAACCTTGGAGACAAAAAGGAACTGGTAGAGCAAGACAAGGAAGTATCCGTGCACCACAATGGATTAAAGGTGGTATAGCATTAGGACCAAAACCTCGTAGCTATAAATATACAGTTAATAAAAAAGAAAGAAGATTAGCTATAAAATCAATGCTTAGCATGAAAGTATTAGAACAATCATTAGTTGTTGTTGATAAATTAGCATTTAATGAGATAAAAACTAAAAATATGGCTAATGCATTAACTAATCTAAAAGTAACAGGAAAAACATTAATCATGTTACCAGAAAAAGATGAAAAAGTTCAAAAATCATCTAGAAATATAGAAGGTGTAAAAACTACATTAGTTAATACAATAAATGTTTACGATTTATTAAAATATAACAATTTAGTAGTTACATTAGATACTATTAAAAAGTTAGAGGAGGTGTACGCTTAAATGTTAGCAGAAGAAGTTATTATAAAACCAATAGTTACTGAGAGAAGTAGCATGGGATTACAAGAAGGAAAGTATACCTTTAAGGTTAACAAAAAAGCTACTAAAGTTGAAATAGCAAAAGCTGTTGAAAAACTTTTTGGAGTTAAAGTATTAAAAGTTAACACTGTAAGTGTTAAAGGAAAAGAAAAAAGAGTTGGAGCACACAGAGGATTTACATCTGATTGGAAAAAAGCAATAGTAACAATTGATACAAATCCAGCAGATCAATCATACTTAGCAAAAGGTGGAAAAGAAGTTAAAGTTGCTAAGAAATATAAAGATAGTATTGAAGAATTCATGGGTGCATAAATGTGCGATTTATATCGCAGTAAATAGTTAATAATGAATAATTTATAATAGTATTTTATAACAAGTACATCTAATTATTCATTGAAATAATTATCTGGAAGTAACCAGGAAAATAAATTTTATCTGTTTATGCGGAGCAGGAAAAAAATCCGTAAATAAAAGAAGAGAGGTTCGAATAATTATGGGAATAAAACATTTTAAACCATATACTCCATCAAGAAGAAACATGACAGTTTCTAATTTTGAAGAAATAACAAAGAAAACTCCTGAAAAATCTTTACTTGCTAAAAAGAAAGAAAAAGCAGGAAGAAATTCATATGGTAGAATTACTGTAAGACATCAAGGTGGAGGAAATAGACAAAAATATAGAATTATAGATTTTAAAAGAAATAAAGATGATATGTATGCAACAGTAATTGGTATCGAATACGATCCAAACCGTAGCAGTAATATTGCATTATTAGAATATGAAGATGGAACAAAATCTTACATATTAGCACCACAAGGATTAAAAGATGGTGACAAAGTTATATCTGGAGCAAAAGTAGATATTAAACCAGGTAACTGTATGCCAATCGAAAGTATTCCAGTTGGTACAATGATACACAATATAGAATTAAATCCAGGTCAAGGTGGTAAAATGGTTAGAGCTGCAGGTCAAGCTGCTCAACTTATGGCTAAAGAAGAAAAATATTCACATGTAAGATTACCATCAGGAGAAATGAGATTAGTTTTAACAAGATGTAGAGCAACAATAGGAACAATAGGAAATAGCGATCATGAGAACATTAAAATAGGAAAAGCAGGAAGAAAAAGACATATGGGAATTCGTCCAACAGTTAGAGGTTCTGTTATGAACCCAGTAGATCACCCTCATGGTGGTGGTGAAGGTAAAGCTCCTGTAGGACATAGTGGACCTATGACTCCATGGGGTAAACCAGCTCTTGGATATAAAACAAGAAAGAAAAATAAAGCATCTAATAAGTTTATAGTTAAGAGAAGAAAATAAAAAAGGAGGAAATAATTAAATGTCAAGATCAAGTAAAAAAGTACCATTTGTAGCACCAGAATTAATGAAAAGAATCGAAGCTATGAATGAATCTGGTAAAAAAGATGTATTAAAAACATGGTCAAGAGCATCTACTATATATCCACAATTTGTTGGACATACAATAGCTGTTCACGATGGTAGAAAACATGTACCAGTTTATATAACAGAAGAAATGATAGGACATAAATTAGGAGAATTCGCACCAACAAGAACATTCAAAGGTCATGCAGGAGCTAAATCTTCTAAATAGTAAAGAGAAAAATCTAAATAAGGAGGATTAACAATGGAGGAAAATGCAGTATTAGAAGCAAAAGCAACTCTTAAGTATGCAAGAATTTCAGCTAGAAAAGTTAAAATAGTAGCAGACTTAATAAGAGGAAAAGATGTTTCAGAAGCTCTAGCAATTGTTAAATTTACACCAAAAGCTTCTTCTGAAATTATAGAGAAATTACTTAAATCAGCAATTGCAAATGCTGAAAACAATCATAACATGAATAGCAGTAATTTATATGTTGATCAAATTTATGCTAATCAAGGTCCAACATTAAAAAGAATTAGACCTGCAGCAAAAGGTTCTGCTGTTAGAATAAGAAAAAGAACAAGTCACATTACTATTGTGTTAAAAGAAAGAAAATAGTAAGACATTAATAAAGAAAGGAGGATTTTTAACATGGGACAAAAAATGAATCCACATGGATTAAGAGTAGGAGTTATTAAAGATTGGAATTCTAAATGGTATGCAGATTCTAAAAACTTTAGTGAATACTTAGTAGAAGATCATAAAATCCGTGAATATGTTAAAAAGAAATTATTTGTTAGCGGTATTTCTAAAATAGAAATAGAAAGAACAGCTAAATTTGTAAGAGTTAATGTTTACACTGCAAAACCAGGATTAGTAATAGGAAAAGGTGGAGCAATAGCAGAAACATTAAAAAATGAATTATCAAAAATGATAAATAAAGATGTTAATTTAAATATAGTTGAGGTTAAAAATATTGATTTAGATGCTCAATTAGTAGCAGAAAATATAGCAGCTCAACTAGAAAGAAGAATTTCATTCAGAAGAGCAATGAAACAAGCTATGCAAAAAACAATGAAAGCAGGAGCATTAGGAATAAAAACAGCAGTATCTGGTAGATTAGGTGGAGCAGATATGGCTAGAACTGAATTCTACAAAGAAGGTACTATACCACTTCAAACTTTAAGAGCAGATATAGACTATGGTTTCTATGAAGCTGATACAACTTATGGAAAGATAGGTGTAAAAGTTTGGATATATAGAGGAGAAATTCTTCCAACTAAAAAGAACGAAAGGGGAGAAGAATAATGCCATTAATGCCAAAAAGAACAAAATATAGAAAAATGCAAAAAGGTAGAAATAGAGGAAAAGCTACAAGAGGTATTACTGTTTCTGATGGAGAATACGGTTTACAAGCAATTGAAGCAGGAGCTATTAAATCAAACCAAATAGAAGCAGCTCGTATCGCAATGACTCGTTACATTAAAAGAGGTGGTAAAGTTTGGATTAAAATATTCCCAGACAAACCAATAACTAAAAAACCAGCTGAAACTCGTATGGGTAAAGGTAAAGGAGCTCCAGAATATTGGGTAGCTTTAGTAAAACCAGGAAGAGTAATGTTTGAACTTGCAGGAGTTTCTGAAGAAGTAGCAAGAGAAGCTATGAGACTTGCAGCTAATAAACTACCAGTTAAAACTAAATTTGTAGTAAGAGAATCTGAAGTAGGTGGTGATAATGATGAAGATAAATAAAGTAAAAGAAATGTCTTCACCAGAACTAGAAAAAGAGTTAAGTGAATTAAAAACTGAATTATTTAAATTAAGATTTAGTCTAGCTACAAACGGTCTAGACAATCCTATGAAAATAAAAGAAGTTAAAAAAGACATTGCAAGAATTAATACAGTATTAAGACAAAGAGAATTAGAAAAAAGTGAATAATTGAAAGTTAGAAGTTTAGAAATTGGATAATAATATTCAATTAAAAACTAAAACCTCAAACATCAAAAAGAAGGAGGAAACAAAATAATGGAAGAAAGAAATCTTCGTAAAGTTATGATTGGAAAAGTTGTATCTGATAAAATGGATAAAACAGTAGTTGTTGCAGTAGAAACAAGTGTAAGACATAAAGTATACAACAAAATCGTAAAAAGAACATACAAATTAAAAGCTCATGATGAAGCTAATGAATGTAAAATCGGAGATACAGTAAAAGTAATGGAAACAAGACCTTTATCTAAAGATAAAAGATGGAGAGTTGTAGAAATTATGGAAAAGGCTGTAGTAAAATAGAACACAGTTATATTAAAAATATAAAAGGAGGAAAACTAAATGGTACAACAACAATCAATATTAAAAGTTGCTGATAACACTGGTGCAAAAGAGATTATGTGTATCAGATGTTTAGGTGGTTCATATAGAAAATATGCCGGAATAGGTGATGTAATAGTTGCTTCTGTCAAAAGTGCTACACCTGGCGGAGTTGTTTCTAAAGGCGATGTAGTAAAAGCAGTTGTAGTTAGAACTAAAAAAGGACTTAGACGCCCAGATGGTTCATACATTAAATTTGATGAAAATGCTGCTGTAATTATTCGTGATGATAAAACTCCAAGAGGAACTCGTATATTTGGTCCAGTAGCTAGAGAATTAAGAGATAATGATTATATGAAGATTATTTCATTAGCTCCAGAAGTACTATAGTAAAACAAATAATAAGTTAAATAAATTAAATGTAAATTCTTGAAGAAGGAGGAGACCTAAATGAGAATAAAAAAAGGTGATACTGTTCAAGTTTTATCAGGAAATGATAAAGGAAAAACAGGTGAAGTATTAGAAGTTATGCCTAAAACTAGCAAAGTAGTAGTAAAAGGTATTAATATAAGAAAAAAACACATTAAACCAAGAAAACAAGGTGACGAAGGCGGAATTATACCAGTAGAATGTGCAATATTTAGTGCAAAAGTTAATGTTGTTTGCCCTAAATGCAACAAACCTACAAAAATAGGATATGAAATGGATAAAGATCAAAAAGTTCGTGTTTGTAAAAAATGTGGAGCTAAATTAAAATAAAAAAGGAAGGAGGAATATACATGGAAAAGTTAAGAGAACAATATGAGAAAGAAGTTGTTCCAGCTTTAATGAAGAAGTTTAATTACAAATCTGTAATGGAAGTTCCAAAATTAGAAAAAATAGTTTTAAATGTTGGATTAGGAGATATAAGAGAAAACCCAAAAGCTTTAGAAAATACAATGAATGATTTAAGCATTATAACAGGTCAAAAACCTGTTGTAACAAAAGCAAAAAAATCAATTGCAGCTTTCAAAATTAGAGAAGGTGTTAACATGGGATGTAAAGTAACACTAAGAAGCACAAAAATGTATGAATTTGCTTATAAATTTTTCAATGTAGCATTACCTAGAGTAAGAGATTTTAGAGGAGTTTCAGCCAACTCTTTTGATGGAAGAGGAAACTACTCAATGGGTATAAAAGAACAATTAATTTTCCCTGAAATTGAATATGATAAAGTTGATAAATTAAGAGGAATGGATATTATATTTGTAACAACAGCAAAAACAGATGAAGAAGCAAGAGAATTGCTTACTTTATTAGGAATGCCATTTAAAAATTAATGAAAAGCTTCGTCTTGCGTTGTCAAGCGTTGCTAAAAAAGTTTTCGATGTACAAAAGTACTATCTCAAACTTTTTTGCTAGCTTTTCTAGCAATACTTGCTTTTGATTAATTTTAACATTTGAAATTAATTAAAATAAAGGAAGGAGAAAAATAAAGATGGCTAAAAAATCTTTAAAAGTTAAACAACAAAAAGATCAAAAATATAAGACTAGAGAATATAATAGATGTAAAATTTGTGGTAGACCACATGCTTATATAAGAAAATATGGAATATGTCGTGTATGCTTTAGAGAATTAGCACACAAGGGAGAGATACCAGGAGTTAAAAAGGCTAGCTGGTAAAAAAGTAAATGAATTTTAGTGAAAAGGAGGAACAAGAAAAATGAATATTACTGATCCAATAGCAGATATGCTAACAAGAATTAGAAATGCAAGTAGATCAAAGCATAAAACAGTTGATGTACCAGCATCAAATGTTAAAAAATCCATAGCAGATATATTATTTAAAGAAGGATATATAAAATCATATGAAGAAATATCTGATGATACTCAAGGTATTTTAAGAATTACTTTAAAATATGATGAAAAAGGAAATAAAGTAATAGCAGGTTTAAAAAGAATTAGTAAACCAGGTTTAAGAGTTTATGCTGCAAAAGATGAATTACCAAAAGTTTTAAATGGTTTAGGAATAGCTCTTATATCTACATCAAAAGGAATTATGACAGATAAAAAAGCAAGAGAATTAGGTATAGGTGGAGAAGTACTAGCTTACATATGGTAATCATATAAATTTATGTTAGTATAAATGAATTTGAATATCAAAAATTAAAATTATAAGACAGATAAATTGTCAAAGTATTAATGAAAACAAAGAGGTGAAAATAAAATGTCAAGAATAGGAAATAAACCTATAACAATACCAGATGGTGTAGAAGTTACATTAAATGGAGATGTTATAACTGTTAAAGGTCCAAAAGGAACATTAACAAGAGAAATAACAAAACCTATTACAGCTAAAATAGAAGAAAAAACAATATATGTATCTAGACCAGATGATGAACCATATAATAAAAGTTTACATGGTTTAGTAAGAACTTTAATAAACAATATGATTATAGGTGTTAAAGATGAATTTAAAAGAGAGCTAGAAATCAATGGCGTTGGTTATAGAGCTCAAAAACAAGGAAATAAACTAGTTTTAACATTAGGATATTCTCATCCAGTAGAAATGGTTGAGCCAGAAGGAATTACTTTTGAAGTACCTGCTCCAAATCAAATTATAGTAAGAGGAATCGATAAAGAGTTAGTTGGTCAAACAGCAGCAGTTGTTAGAACAAAAAGACCACCAGAAGTATATAGAGGAAAAGGTATTAAATATGTTGAAGAACATATTAGACGCAAAGAAGGTAAAGCAGGTAAGAAATAAACCGAAACAAATAAAAAGCGGAAGCTTATATGGGCAAGCTGCATAAAATTCTTTCAACATAAAAATATTATTTTAAAGAAAGGAGAAATAGAATAATGATTTCTAAAATTGATAGAAAAGCTACAAGACAAAGAAGACATCTTCGTGTTCGTAGAAAAATAAGTGGAACACCAGAATGTCCAAGATTATGTGTTTTTAGAAGCAATAGTAATATATATGCACAAATAATTGATGATGTAGCTGGAAATACATTAGTAAGTGCTTCTACATTAGATAAAGAAGTTAAAACAAAACATGCAAATAAAGAAGCAGCAAAAGAAGTTGGAACATTAATAGCAAAAAAGGCTGCAGAAAAAAATATTAAAACTGTAGTTTTTGATAGAGGTGGATATATTTATCACGGAGTTATAAAAGAATTAGCAGAAGCTGCAAGAGAAGCAGGTTTAGAATTTTAAAAAGGAGGAAACTAGAACACATGGAAGAAAACACAGTTGAATTAAAAGAAAAAGTTGTTGCTATAAACAGAGTTGCTAAAGTTGTTAAAGGTGGTAGAACTTTTAGATTTAGTGCTGTTGTTGTAGTTGGTGACGAAAATGGGCATGTAGGTGTAGGTAATGGAAAAGCTGCAGAAGTTCCAGATGCTATAAAGAAAGCTATAGAAGATGCTAAGAAAAATCTAATAGAAGTTCCTATAGTAGATACAACAATACCTCATGAATTTATTGGTCAATTTGGTAGTGCAAATGTACTTTTAAAACCAGCAGCAGAAGGTACTGGAATTATAGCAGGTGGTAGTGTTAGACCTGTTATAGAACTTGCTGGATATAAAAATATAAGAACAAAAGTTATTGGAACAAACAATCCAAGAAATGTTGTTTATGCTACACTAAATGGTTTATCAAATATGAGAACTGTAGAACAAATCGCAGAAAAAAGAGGAAAAAAAGTAAGCGAGATATTATAATTTTAACAAAAGGAGGTGCAATTAAATGCAATTAGGTGAAGTTAAATCAGCTACTGAGAAAGTAGCTAGAAGAAGAGTCGGACGCGGAATCGGTTCAGGTCTTGGAAAAACATCTGGTAGAGGACATAAAGGACAAAAAGCAAGATCTGGCGGTGGTGTAAGAAGAGGATTTGAAGGTGGTCAAACACCATTATATAGAAGATTACCTAAGAGAGGATTTACAAATATTCATGCTAAAACATTTACAGAAGTAACTTTAAGTATGCTAAATAAATCAAAAGCAATAGAAGTTACAGCAGAAACTTTATTAGAAGAAGGTATCATTGGAAAAATAAATGACGGTATAGTTATTTTAGGTACTGGAAAATTAGAGAAAAAATTAAATGTTAAAGCTAAGAGATTTACTAAATCTGCTGCAGAAAAAATAGAAGCTGTTGGTGGAAAGATAGAGGTGATTTAATTGTTTAAAACTATTAAAAACGCTTTAAAAACACCAGATGTAAGAAAGAGATTACTATATACTTTATTATTAATAGTAGTGTTTAGATTTGGATGTTTTATCACTATACCAGGAGTAAATTCTTTGAAATTAAATGAGATAATGTCATCATCTACAAATGGACTTAGTAGTTTAATAGATGTTATTTCAGGAGGAGCATTCTCTAGATTTTCATTATTTGCTATGAGTATTAATCCATACATAACAGCATCAATCGTAATACAATTGTTAGCTATGGTTATTCCTTCTTTAGAAAGACTTACTAAAGAAGGTGGCGAAGCTGGTAAAGAAAAAATAAATACATATACAAAAATACTTACAGTTTTTCTTGCTGTAATTGAAGGTGTTGGTATTTATTTATCTTATAGATCATCAGGAATATTTGTTGATACATCTTTCTTAACAGGATTTATAGTTGTATTATCTTTAGTTGCAGGTACAGCATTATTAATGTGGCTAGGAGAGCAAATTACTGCTAAAGGTGTCGGAAACGGAATTTCAATGATTATCTTTATAGGAATTATTGCAGGTTTCCCAACAGCAGTTACAAGCATATATAGATTAATTGCTACAGATGCAGGATTTTCTACAACAGGATTATTATTATCTTTAGGTATTATAATAGGTGCAATTTTAATAGTTGCAGGAGTAGTATTTGTTACAGAAGCAGAGAGAAGAGTTCCTGTACAATATGCTAAAAAAGTTGTTGGAAGAAAAATGTATGGTGGACAAAATACTCATATACCAATTAAATTGGTTATGGCAGGTGTTATGCCAGTAATTTTTGCATCATCATTTATGACATTCCCAGCAATGATTATACCAATGTTTAATAATCAAATAGCTACAGCAACAGGATTTTGGGCAGGTGTATATAAATTCTCACTTGCAACATCATCATCTGCTGTACCAGTAGGATATTCTATTGCAAATGCTATAATATATTTATTGTTAATAATAGGTTTCACATTCTTCTATACTTATGCAACATTCAATCCAGCAGAAGTATCAAGCAATATAAAGAAGAATGGCGGATTTATACCAGGTATAAGAGCAGGAAAACCAACAACAGATTATTTATCATCAATAATGAGTAAATTAATTTGGTTTGGTGGACTATTCTTAGCAGTAATTGCAATATTACCAATGTTATTAAGATTTACAAATCTTAACTTTACATTCGGAGGAACAACAATACTTATTGTTGTAGGTGTTGCATTAGAAACTGTACAACAATTAGAATCATTATTAGTAATGAGACACTATAAAGGATTCTTAGATTAAAATTTTAGGCGAGAATTATCTCGCCTAAATGTGTTTGGTATTTGGAATTTTGTATTAATTACGAAATTCTAAATGCTAAATACACATTTATAAGTATTATATTTATTAAGTATAATAGTTATAAGTGTTGTATAATGATTTAGACTTGTATTAATTCATATAAAAATAACAAATTATGTACTAATAATACTATGTGCTAAATATCAAACACTAAATACAATAATAAAGGAGAGATAATTATGGTATTAATAATGTTAGGAGCACCAGGAACAGGAAAAGGAACAGTAGCATCAAACTTATCAGAAAAGCTAGGAATTCCACAAGTTTCAACAGGTGACATTTTTAGAAAAGCAATAGCAGAAAAAACAGAAGTAGGAGTTGAAGCAGAAAAATATATTTCAAAAGGAATGTTAGTTCCGGATGATGTAACTATAAAAATTATAGAAGAAAGATTTAAAGATGCAGATGTGCAAAATGGAATAATATTAGATGGATTTCCAAGAACTATTGCACAAGCAGAAGCATTAGATGAAATGCTTAAAAATATGGGAAAAAGCATAAGATTAGCTATTAATCTAGAAACACCAGAAAGTGAAATTATAGATAGAATAGTATCTAGAAGAATATGCTCAAATCAAGATTGCAAAGCAGTATATAATACAAAATTAAATCCACCAAAACAAGAAGGAATTTGTGATAAATGTGGAGCAGAGCTAATACAAAGAAAAGATGATAATGAAGAAACTGTAAAGAGCAGATTAGACGCATATTATAAACAATCAGCTCCAATTGTAGATTATTATAAAGAAAGAGGCGTTTTATATTCTTCAGAAGTAAGCTTAAAAATAAATAAAATGGCAGTGGATGTTGCAAAAGAAGTATATGAAATGTTAAAGAAGGATAATTAAAATGATAGATATTAAATCAAAAAGAGAAATAGAATTAATGAAAGAAGCCTGTAGAGTAACAGCTCTAACTCATAAAGCTATAGCAGAAGCAATAAAACCAGGGATATCTACATTAGAATTAGATAGAATAGCAGAAGAAACAATCAGAAAAAATGGAGGAATACCAGCACAAAAAGGGTACCCTTCATATGACAAAAGAGTACCAGATTTTCCAGCAAGTATATGTGCATCTGTAAATGATGAAGTTATACATGGAATACCTTCTAGTAAAGTAATTTTAAAAGAAGGAGATGTTATTAGTATTGACCTAGTAGCATATAAAGATGGATTTAATGGCGATGCAGCTAGAACATACATTGTAGGAAAAGGAAAAAAGGAAGATGAAAAATTACTTGAAGTAACAAAACAAGCTTTCTTTGAAGGAATAAAATTTGCTAAAAAAGGATACAGGATTGGTGATATATCACATGCAATAGGAGAATACATAGAAAAAAATGGCTTTAGTGTTGTTAGAGAATTTCAAGGACATGGAATTGGAAGAAGTATGCATGAGGATCCAGGAATACCAAACTTTGGGAAATCAGGTAAAGGGCCAAAACTTGAACCTGGTATGACACTAGCAATAGAACCAATGGTTATAGCAGGAAAACACAATATATTAGAATTAGATGATGGTTGGACGATTGTTACTGAAGATGGAACAAATGCAGCACATTATGAAAATACAGTTCTAATTACAGAAAAAGAGCCAGAAGTATTGACATTATTATAATAATCATGTATAATATATGAGTTAATTGTGCTATTATGCGATTTTTGCATTTTATTGCACAAAAATAGGAGGGATAACATTGGCAAAAGAGGATGTTATAGAGGTTGAAGGTACAGTAGTAGAAACTTTACCAAATACAAATTTTAAAGTTGAACTTGAAAATGGTCACCAAATATTGGCACATATTTCAGGAAAATTAAGAATGAACTATATAAAAATATTACCAGGTGATAAAGTTAAAGTTGAGCTTTCTCCATATGATCTATCTAGAGGTAGAATTACTTGGAGAGCAAAGTAATTAAAAATGTTTTTAATTTTAATTTATAGATATAAATTCAAGAAGAGGTGAAGAAAATGAAAGTAAGACCATCAGTTAAAAAAATATGCGATAAATGCAAAGTAATCAAAAGAAAAGGTGTTATTAGGGTTATATGCGAAAATCCTAAACACAAACAAAGACAAGGTTAAGATATTAACACAAATTAGGTAGCGGCTGTGAAACCACTTGGTGGGTTTACATATCAATTTGTGTTTTTATATATGTTTGCTGAAATTTAAAACTTCTTATTCTATTTTACAATCCTTGAATAAGTACATTTCAATTTAAATGTAAGCAAACAAAACAAACAAAATAGAAACAAAACAAAAAATAAAATTTGGAGGTGCTAAATTTATGGCTCGTATAGCAGGAGTAGATTTACCTAGAGAAAAAAGAGTAGAAATAGGACTAACATATATCTATGGAATAGGTGTATCAAGTTCTAAAAAAATTCTAGCAAAAGCTGGAGTTAATCCAGATACTAGAGTAAAAGATTTAACAGACGATCAAGTAGGTGCTATTAGAAAAGTTCTAGAAGATGATGAATATAAACTAGAAGGTGATCTAAGAAGAGAAGTTGCTCTTAACATTAAAAGATTAACAGAAATTGGATGTTATAGAGGATTAAGACATAGAAGAGGACTACCTGTAAGAGGACAAAGAACTAAAACTAATGCTCGTACAAGAAAAGGTCCTAGAAAATTAGTTAGTAGAAGCAAAAAATAAAACTAAAAAACAGTAATCTAATAACTGAATTTAATAATTAGAATTTATAAGGAGGGTAAAAACCAAATGGCAAACAAAACTGTAACAAGAAAAACACCTAGAAGAAATAGAAAAAATATAGAAAAAGGTGCTGCACATATTCATTCAAGTTTTAACAACACAATTGTAACAATTACAGATGTTGCTGGAAATGTAATATCTTGGGCTAGTGCAGGAGAACTAGGATTTAAAGGTTCTAGAAAAAGTACACCTTTTGCTGCAGGAGAAGCTGCAGAAACAGCTGCAAAAGCTGCAATGGAACATGGACTAAAAACAGTTGAGGTTTTTGTAAAAGGACCTGGTTCTGGTAGAGAAGCTGCAATAAGATCTCTTCAAACAGCAGGTTTAGAAATAAGTGCAATTAAAGATGTAACTCCAATACCTCATAATGGATGTAGACCACCAAAAAGAAGAAGAGTATAATTTGAAAATTAAAAGTTTAATAAATTGAAAGGAGCAAGAAAATGGCAAGATATAAAGATGAACAATGCCGTATTTGCCGTAGAGAAGGACAAAAATTGTTCTTAAAAGGTTCAAGATGTTATTCTGATAAATGTAGTGTTTCTAGAAGAAACTATGCACCAGGAGAACATGGACAAAAAAGAGCAAAACTTTCTGAATACGGAACACAGTTAAGAGAAAAACAAAAAACAAAATCATTCTATGGAGTTGGAGAAAAACAATTTAGAAAATATTTTGAAATGGCTTCTAATAAAAAAGGAATTACTGGTGAAATTTTATTACAAATATTAGAAAGCAGATTAGATAATGTTGTATATAGATTAGGATTTGGTAGTTCAAGAGCACAAGCAAGACAATTAGTAAACCATGGACATTTTGATGTAAATGGTAAAAAAGTAGATATAGCTTCTTACTTAGTAAAACCAGGTGATGTAATTTCTGTTAGAGAAATTAAAAAAGATTCAGCAATAGTAAAAGAAAACTTAGAAACAAATGGTGCAAGACCAGTTCCAACATGGTTAGAAAAAGATGTTGAAAACTTAAGTGGTAAAGTAGTTAGATTAGCATCAAGAGAAGATGTTGATTTAGCAGTTGAAGAACATTTAATAGTAGAGCTTTACTCTAAATAATAATTGGATTTTGAAAGTGATTTCAAAAATATATAACTTAGTTAAATATATAAAAGTTATAGAAGAAGAGGTTAGAAGTTAGAGGTTAGAAATATCTTCTAATATTTAACATCAAACTTCTAAATATGGGAGGTAAAAATGATAGAATTTGAAAAGCCAAATATTGAATGTCTAGAAATAAACGAAGAAAACAATTATGCAAAATTTGTATGTGAACCATTAGAAAGAGGATATGGTGTAACATTAGGTAACTCATTAAGAAGAATATTACTTTCATCACTTCCAGGATGTGCAATCACAGGAGTAAAAATAGAAGGTGTTGTACATGAGTTCTCTACAATACCAAATGTTGTAGAAGATGTACCAGAAATAATTGTTAACTTAAAAGGTGTAAGATTAAAATCTCATGATAATGAAGATAAAATTTTAAGAATAGAGCATAAAGGCGAAGGAGAAGTTACTGCTGGAGATATCATTACAGATGGAACAGTAGAAGTACTAAATCCAGAACTACATATTGCAACAGTAGCAGAAGGTGGAAGCCTAGTAATGGAAATGACAGCTGATAAAGGTAGAGGTTACAACACAGCTGCTAAAAATAAAAAACCAAATCAAGACATTGCAATGTTACCAATAGATTCTATTTACACACCTGTTAAAAAGGTAAATTATACAGTTGAAAATACTAGAGTTGGTCAAATGATTGATTTTGATAAACTTCAAATAGAGGTATGGACAGATGGAAGCTTAAAAGCAGATGAAGCATTAAGTTTAGCTGCTAAAGTTATGACGGAACATTTAGCATTATTCATAGATTTATCAGAAGCTACAAAACATACACAAGTTATGGTAGAAAAAGAAGAATCAATGAAAGAAAAAGTGCTAGAAATGTCTATAGAAGACTTGGAATTATCAGTAAGATCATTTAATTGTTTAAAAAGAGCTGGTATTTCTACAGTAGAAGACTTATCAAATAAAACAGAAGCAGAAATGCTTAAAGTAAGAAATTTAGGTAAAAAATCATTTGATGAAGTAACAAACAAATTACATTCATTAGGATTGGATTTTGCTGAAGAAGAATAAAACAGAATTATAAATTAATAATTATTTTTGAGAGAGGAGAAAATATAAATGGCTATAAATAGAAAATTAGGCAGAACTACTGATCAAAGAAAAGCTATGCTAAAAGGATTAACTACAGATTTAATTTTACATGGTAAAATTGAAACTACAGAAGCTAGAGCAAAAGAAGTAAAAGCTATAGCTGATAGTATAATAGCATTAGCAGTAAAAGAAAAAGATAACTTTGAAACAGTAGATATGAAAGTTGTAAAAGCTAAATTAGATAGCAAAGGTAACAAAGTTACTGAAAAAGCAACAAGCAAAAATGGTAAAGAATATTTAAAAGTAGTTAAAGAAGAAACTACAGAAAAAAGACAAAAAGATATGCCATCAAGATTAAATGCTAGAAGAAAAATAATGACAAAAATAAACAAAGTTGAAGGTGTAGATTTACCATCAAAATTATTTGGAGAAATAGCTACAAAATATGCTGATAGAGTTGGTGGATATACAAGAATAATCAAAAAAGGACCAAGAAGAGGAGACGCAGCAGAAGTAGTTATATTGGAATTAGTATAAAAAAAGAGACAAGCGTCTCTTTTTTTTTTATGTAGTAGAAAATGAGAAATTTCCTACTACATAAAAATTGCTAAACGCAAGCCTTTTTTACTTTTTTTCTTTGCAAGTTAAAACTTAAATAGGATTAACATGTACAATTGCTTGGGCAATATTATCTAGTCCTTCAATATTTTTTTCTAGTGTATCAGCTATTTTATGGCTATCAAAAGTACTCATATTTCCATCAATGTAAATATTAACAGTAACTACAAATTGATATCCAATTGGTGATGAACAAATTTCATCTATTTTTTGTATTTCTTTGTACTCATGAATTAAATCTAAAATTAATTCATTTGTTTTTGTATCAAGGGATTTATCCATAAGAACATTATAGCTTTCTATAAATATTTTCATTCCAGTGTAAAAAATCCATAAAGAGATTCCAAAACCAACAATAGGATCAACCAAATAAATATTGAATAAACCAAAAATGATAGATAATAAAGTAAAAACAGTTAAAATACAATCGTTTCTGTGATCTATCATATTAGATTTTAACAATAGATTTTTATTAGATTTATATAATTTCTTTGTATATATAAACAATATAAATTTAACTATAATAGTAATTATACATACTATAATCAAAAACCAGGAAAATGTGAACTTTGTATTTGTGATAAAATTAATTATGCAATCAATTAACAATTTACTAGCAACAAACATCATAGATATGCTGATGAATAATGAAAAAACATATTCTGCTTTTCCGTGACCAAAATTATGAGATTTATCCTTAGGTTCACTTGCAATCTTATTTCCTATAAAAGTCATTATAGAAGCAAAAATATCACCAGCGCTGTTAGCTGCATCAGCAATCATGGCTTGAGAATGACTAATAAAACCAATAAAAGATTTTATAATTAGTAAAAAAATATTACCGATAATTCCTATTATCCCAGCAATTTTAGTAGATTCATATCTATCCATAATTAGAGTCCTCCTTAAGAGTATTCTTAATATTATACTATAAAATATTAAAAAGACAATAGATAATATAATTTATTAACAAAAATTTGCAATTATTCATAATATATACAAAGAAACATAAAGGAGAAAGGCTTATGAATATTTTATTTTTTGTAATATTTCCTGTTAGTGTTATATTAATATCTATTGTTTTACAAAAAGTTTTAAATAGTCCATTATTAGTTTCAATATTAGTGTTTGCAGTATTTTTAATATTATCATATACAGTATATACAACATCTTTTCTATTAAACGCAGTTGTTTATGCAATATTAGCATTTATAACATCAGAAATAATAAGAATAATATGTTATCTTATTAGAAGATTTAATTGGAATAATTGTAGTGGAATATGTAATAACGCAAATAATGGATTACAAGATAGTATTGATACTTTAGAAGATAACATTAATACATTAAATGAGTTACTATCAAATTTAATAAACAATGAAAAGAACAATGGATGTGGGTGCAATAGAAGAATAAGAAGATAATATATTAATATATCTTAATAAAAAGGTTTGAATCTTTATATTCAAACCTTTTTGGTTTTGATTTAACTTTCAAGGAAAACAAAATAATATGACAACATTGTGAATATATTTTTAGAACTTTATATAATGAAAATTGTATGGAAATACTTGAAATATTAACAAAACATGATATAATATATTAGCTTAATATTAATTATGAAAGGATATGAATTAAATGAGTATAAAAATTGAAAAGACAGAAAAAAATAATGAACTAAAATTAGAATTCACAATTGAATCAAAAAAATTTGATGAAGGAATGAAAAAAGTATATGCTAAGAGTGCAAGATATTTTAATATTCCTGGTTTCAGAAAAGGAAAAGCACCTATGGCAATGGTTGAAAAACAATATGGACCAGAAATATTTTACGAAGATACTTTTAATGAAATAGTTCCAGAAGAATACGAAAGAGAATTAAAAGAAAACAATATAGATGCAGTAAGCAGACCAGAAATAGAAATTAAACAAATGGGAAAAGGAAAAGATTTAATATTTACAGCAGTTGTTCAAACAAAACCAGATGTTAAATTAGGAAAATATAAAGGTATACAATTAAAGAAAATAGAGTATAATGTAACAGACGAAGACATAGAACACGAACTAGGTCATATGGCAGATAGAAATTCAAGATTAGTAACAGTAGAAGATAGAGCAGTAGAAAATGGAGATATTACTGTTATAGATTTCGAAGGCTTTGTAGATGGAAAAGCTTTTGAAGGTGGAAAAGCTGAAAATCATGAATTAACAATTGGAAGCAATACTTTTATTCCAGGATTTGAAGACCAAATTATAGGAATGAAAACAGGAGAAGAAAAAGACATAAATGTTAAATTCCCAGAAGAATATTTTTCTGAAGAACTAAAAGGAAAAGATGCAACATTTAAAGTAAAATTACATGAAATTAAGAAAAAAGAATTACCAGAATTAAATGATGATTTTGCTAAAGATACAAGTGAATTTGACACATTAGATGAGTTAAAAAAGAGTATTAAAGAAAAATTGGAAGAAGAAAATTCTAATAAAGTAAAATATGAAACAGAGGATGCTGCTGTTAAAGCAGTTGTAGATTCTGCAGAAGTTGAAATACCATCAGGTATGATTGATACAGAAATAGACAATATGGTTAGAGATATAGAAACTAGATTATCATACCAAGGAATGAAATTAGAACAATACTTAAGCATGATGGGTAAATCAATGGAAGACTTTAGAAAAGAATATGAAGAACAAGCTAAAACATCAGTAAAAACAAGATTAGTATTAGAAGCAATAGTAAAAGCAGAAAATATAGAAGCTTCAGAAGAAGACATTAACACAAAATTAAAAGAAATGGCTGCAATGTATGGAAAGAAAGAAGATGAATTGGTTTTAAATGAACAATTCATGAATTACATTAAAGACTCATTAAAAAATGAAGCTGTTGTTAAATTTATTATTGATAATGCAAAAATAAAATAAAGAACAAAGCGACATAGTCGCTCTTTGTTCTTATACGATTTAAGGAGGAAAAGGTATGGAAAAAAATAGCTTAGTACCATATGTAATTGAACAAACAAGTAAAGGTGAAAGATCTTACGATATATTTTCTAGACTATTAAAAGATAGAATAATATTCTTAGCAGAGGATGTAAATCCAGCTTCTGCTAGTTTGGTCGTAGCTCAATTATTATTTTTAGAGTCAGAAGATCCAGATAAAGAAATTAATCTATATATAAATAGTCCTGGAGGATCTATTACAGATGGAATGGCAATAGTTGATACAATCAATTATATTAAATGTCCAGTTTCTACTATATGTGTTGGAATGGCAGCAAGTATGGGAGCAGTACTTTTAGCTTCTGGTGCAAAAGGAAAAAGATATGCTACTCCAAATGCAGAAATATTAATACATCAACCATTAATTGGTGGAGGAGGACTTTCTGGACAAACAACAGAAATAAAAATCCATGCTGATCATATGGTTAAAACAAGAGAAAAATTAAATAAATTATTAAGTGAAAAAACAGGTCAAAGTTTAGAAACTATAGAAAAAGATACAGAAAGAGATAATTATATGACCGCACAAGAAGCTCTTGAATATGGTCTTATTGATGGCATTATGGATAAACGAATCTAATATATTAGTTAAAGATAAGGAGAATAAACAATATGCCCAAAAAGGATGATACACCTAAAAACATAAAATGTTCTTTTTGTGGAAAATCACAAGAACATGTTAATAGAATAATAGCAGGACCAGGAGTTTATATTTGTGATGAATGTGTTGCTGTTTGCGAAAATATAATAGAAAATGACACATATAATGAAGATGAATTTGGCTATGCACTTCAAACAGATGAAAAACTACTAAGTCCAAGAGAAATAAAAGATATTCTAGATAAATATGTTATAGGTCAAGAAGAAGCTAAAAAAACTTTAGCAGTAGCAGTATATAATCATTATAAAAGAGTAAACAATGAAGAAGAAAATAATGATGTTGAAATACAAAAAAGCAATGTTTTATTATTAGGGCCAACAGGTTGCGGTAAAACTTTACTTGCTCAAACACTTGCTAAAATTTTAAATGTTCCATTTGCTATAGCAGATGCTACAACATTAACAGAAGCAGGATATGTTGGAGAAGATGTTGAAAATATTCTTTTAAAACTTATACAAGCAGCTGATTATGATATAGCATTAGCAGAAAAAGGAATTATTTATATTGATGAAATAGATAAAATAACAAGAAAATCAGAAAATCCATCAATTACAAGAGATGTTAGTGGAGAAGGTGTTCAACAAGCATTACTTAAGATTGTAGAAGGAACAGTTGCTTCTGTACCACCACAAGGTGGTAGAAAACATCCACATCAAGAATTCTTGCAGATTAATACAGAAAATATTTTATTTATATGTGGTGGAGCATTTGAAGGCTTAGATAAAATCATTAAAGATAGAATTGGTCAAAAATCTATTGGATTTGGAGCAAAAGTAGAAAGTCCAAAAGAAATTGATAAATATAAAATTTATGAAGAGTTATTACCTCAAGATTTATTAAAATATGGGTTAATACCAGAATTTGTAGGTCGTTTGCCAATAGTAACAACTTTAAGAGAATTAGATAAGCAAACATTAATTAAGATTGTAACAGAACCTAAAAATGCTTTAGTAAAACAATATAAAAAATTATTTGAATATGATGATGTTGAACTACAATTTGAACCAGAGGCACTAGAATTAATTGTTGATAAAGCATTAGAAAGAAACACAGGAGCAAGAGGGTTAAGATCAATTATAGAAGACATTATGAGAGATATAATGTTTGATATACCATCTAATCCTAAAATTGAAAAATGTATCATAACTAAAGAAACAGTTCAAAATGGTGCAGCTCCTAAATTAATAATAAATGAAAATAAAGAAGAAAAAAAGCAAGAAATAAAAAAGAAAAAAATAGAAGTTTCAAATAAAGAAACAGCATAAGAGAGATTTTAACAATCTCTCTTTTTTCTGCTCGCGGACGCCACGTGTCCGCCCGTGCTGCGAAGAAATGCTATATAATAATAACCACTCTTTACTTTTTTTATTAATAAATATATAATATAGAAAAAATAATAGGAGATTGTGTTATGGATCAAGATAAAGTAAAAAAATTAAATGAATTATTGTCAAGAATAGAACCAACAGATGAAAATCAGAGAAAAATTAAAGAAATAAAAAAATTAATAAATGATGGGAATTTAAATTTAACTCTAAAAAAAATAGATGAGTTATTTTCTGAAAATAATATGGAAGAAAATGAACAAGAAAGTGATATAGAAACAAATTTAATACAAGAAGACACTTTGGAAAACAATGAAGAAAATGCAGAAATAGAAGAAGATTTTAATAATGATACAGAAGAAATAGTAATTAATAATAATGAAGAAGAAAAGGAAACAGGAGAAAAATATCCTAAGGCATTAGAAAATGAAAATTTAGAATATGTTTATATTGGACTATTGTTAAATCATCCAAAATACATTACTAAATACTATTTCTTATATGATATATGCTTATTTGAAAATCAAGAATTATTAAATGTATATAAAAGTGTTTTATTTTTTGAAGGGGCAGAGTATACCTCAGAATTAGCTAAAAAGGGATTTAATTTTTCAAAAGATAGTGCAGATGTCTACCAATATAAACAAAAAATAAAAATGGATGTAGCAAATAAAAAGTATAATATGGAGAAAATATATGTTGACTTAAAAAAATTATTCATAATTAGAAAAAATTATTTGCAAGAACCAATGGAAGAAATTCAAAACAAAATAGCGGATATAGTAAATTACAAATTGTACTCACATATGTCAGTAGAAGAGGTTGAAAATGCAATAGAACAAATTATAATAACTAAAAGGTTTAAATCATCAGTATTAAATACAGACTTAACAGATTTCTTAAAATTAGGAGAAAATAATTTAACTACAGGTTTAAAACTTCCATTTCCAATATTAAATTCAGTATTTAAGGGAATAAGAAAGGGAGAAACAATGGCATATGCTATGCCATCTAACTCAGGAAAGAGTAGGTTTACTATAAATTTAGCTGCGTACACTGCATTTGTAAATAAAAAGAAAGTATTAATAATTTCCAATGAAATGTCAGAAGAAAAAATGAAATTATGTTTAATTACTACCATAATTAATAATCCAGAGATTCAAAAATTGCATGGACAAAAATTAAGTAAAACAGAAGGAGAAATATTAGAATTCAAATATAGACCAGATGATTCTAAAAATGTAAAGGTTGATGAAGATGGATTTATATTAAGAGAAGAAGGAGAAAAACAAAAAGCTTTTGTAAAAAGGTTATCGGAACAAAGTAGTGAATTTAACAAAGTAATAGCTGTTACTGATTGGGTAAATAAACAATTAAACAATTCTATATATTTTATCAATATAACAGATCATACAAACGAAGAACTACAGAATGTTATTATGAATTACTATTATAAAGAACAAATAGAATATGTGTTTTATGATACTTTAAAAACAGATATAGAACATATAGGAAGTGCTGCTGAAATAAAGAAAACAACAACGATACTTGCAAATCTAGCACAAAATTTTGGCATGTTTATATGTTCTACATTACAATTAAAAGAAACAGATACATTACCTGTAAACTTAACAATAAATGATTTATCTGTAAGCGGTACAGTAAAAGAAGTATTAGATACTTTGTGCTTAATAAAGCAAATACATAGAGATAGCTTAGAAAATTATGAATATTCATTAAATGAAGTAGATACACAATATTTTGAATTAAAGAAATTTAAAGATCCAGATGTAAGATACTATGCATGTGTTGTAGATAAAAATAGAGCAGGAGCAAAACCAACAATTTTGTTTAGACTAAACTTGGCATATAACAGTTGGGAAGAATTAGGATATTTGAGGTTAAAATAAAATGAAAGAAAAAAGCAAGATATTAATAGAAAATGAAGTATTACAACTAGTAAAATTGACTCTAGAGGCAAATACAAAATGTGACAGATTGGGGAATGTCTTATATGAAGACATTGATTTAGTTGCAGAAAAAATTGAAAAAATAATTCTAAGATATTCACAAGAATTAGAAGAAGATGAGGAAGAAGTAAAAAGCTATTTAACACATATATTAGACTCAAAAACGGATAATTTGATTAGAAAAAAAGAACATGATCAGGTTAAAAAGATAATAAATGAACAAAAACATATACAAAAGGGAATTGAAAAAGAACACGAAATATAATATAAAATCTTTTCAATTAAAACTATTGCAAAATAGTATAAAACATGTTATTATAGTAACATGAAAAAACAATAATAAAGACAAGGTAAGTATATTTTCCCTAAAGAGAGTCAAACATTTGCTGTGAGTTTGGTAGAAAGAGATATTCTTATTATCACTTTATTAGTTGCCATTTGAAATAATAGTAAATTGGTCGTATAGTCTGCGTTAAAGATATTAAGATGTGTATTAAATAATTAATATATAAATTAAGGTGGTACCGTGAGAAAAAAGCTCGCCCTTATAGAGATATAAGGCGAGTTTTTTTATTACAGTATTGTAACTAATAAAAAAGGAGGAAAAAATATGTGCGAAAAAAAAGACTATGGAGCAACACTTAACTTACCCAAAACAGAATTTCCTATGAGAGGAAATTTGCCAGAAAATGAACCAAAGATATTAGAAGAAATATTTGAAAAAGGTTTATATGAAAAAATGCTAAAAAAGAATGAAGGAAAAGAGCCATTTGTTTTACATGATGGTCCTCCATATGCTAACGGAGAAATTCATATAGGTCATGCTTTAAATAAAATATTAAAAGATACAATAGTAAGGTATAAAAATCTAAGAGGATATTATACACCATTTATACCAGGATATGATACACATGGTATGCCAACAGAAAATAAAGCAATACAAGCATTAGGATTAAATAGAGACGAAATTCCTGTAAGCGAATTTAGAGACACATGTAAAAGTTTTAATAAAGATTATATAGAAAAACAAACAGAAGGATTTAAAAGATTAGGAGTATTAGCAGATTGGAATAATCCATATATAACATATCAACCTCAAATGGAAGCAAAGCAAGTAGGTGTATTTGCTGATATGTATAAAAAAGGATATATATATAAAGGTTTAAAACCAGTATACTGGTGTACTGAATGTGAGACAGCACTTGCAGAGGCAGAAATAGAATATAAAGATGTAAAAAATACATCTGCATATGTAAAATTTCCAGTAGAGGATTCTAAAGGATTATTTGATAAAGAAAATACTTATGTTGTAATATGGACTACAACTCCATGGACATTGCCAGGAAACATGGGTATAACAATAGATCCAGAATTTGAATATAGCATAATAAAAGCAAATAATGAAAAATATATAATGGCTAAAGAATTAGTTAAAAAGGTAATGGAATTAGCTGGCATAGAAAAATATGAAATAGAAAAAACATTTAAAGGAAAAGAATTAGAAGGAATTCTTTGCAAGCATCCTTTCTTAGATAGAACTTCAAGAGTAATAATGGGAAGTGAAGATACTGTTGCAGTTGAATTAGATACTGGTACAGGTGCAGTTCATACAGCACCAGGATATGGTAAAGAAGACTATTTAGCAGGATTAAAAAACGGACTAGATATAGTAGTTACAGTTAATGCAAAGGGACATCAAACAGAAGAGGCTGGACCTTTTGCAGGAATGTTTTATGCAAAATCTGACAAAGCAATATTGCAATGGCTAGAAGAACATAACTTATTATTACATAAACAAGAATTAATGCATTCATATCCACATTGTTGGAGATGCAAAAAGCCAGTTATATATAGAGCAACAAATCAATGGTTTGCATCAGTAGATGGATTTAGAAAAGAAACTTTAGAAGCTATAAAAACTGTAAAATGGATACCAGCATGGGGAGAAGATAGAATTACTAAAATGGTAGAGGATAGAAATGATTGGTGTATCTCAAGACAGCGTACATGGGGAGTTCCAATACCAATTTTCTACTGTGCTGATTGCGAAAAAGAATATGTAACCGATGAAAGTTTAGCTAAAATACAAAAAATATTTAAAGAAAAAGGCTCTAATGCATGGTTTGATTTATCAGAAGAAGAATTAATGCCAAATGGAGCAAAATGTGAAGCATGTGGATGCACACATTTCAAAAAAGAAACAGATATAATGGATGTTTGGTTTGATTCTGGTTCAACTCATGCAAGTGTACTAGAAGAAAGAGGTCTTCCAGAAGCAACTCTTTATTTAGAAGGAAGCGATCAATATAGAGGATGGTTCCAATCATCAATGTTAACATCAGTAGCTACAAAAGGAAAAGCACCATATAAAGAAGTATTAACACATGGATATACAGTTGATGAGCAAGGAAGAAAGATGTCAAAGTCAATAGGAAATGTAATAGCTCCACAAACTTTAATCAAACAATATGGCGCAGATATATTAAGATTGTGGGTATTAGCATCAGATTATAAATCAGATGTTAGTATATCAAATTCAATCATGAAACAAGTTGCAGAGGTTTATAGAAAAATAAGAAATACTGCAAGATATATATTAGGAAATATAAATGACTTTGATGTAAATTCACCAGTAGAATATGAGAAAATGCAAGAAATAGATAAATGGGCTTTAATGAAATTAAATCATTTAATAAAAGATTGCACAAAGGCATTTGACGAATATGATTTTAATAAGGCATATCAAGCAATAAATACATTTTGCGTTGTAGATATGAGTAACTTCTATTTAGATATAATAAAAGATAGACTTTACACAAGCAAAAAGGATAGTATTCAAAGAAGAGCTGCACAAACAGCTATGTACGAAATATTAAGTGGCTTGGTTAGAATAATAGCTCCAATGACAGCATATACAGCAGAAGAAATATGGAAATATATGCCACACAAAAATGGAGAAAATACTGAAAGTATAATGATGGAATATTGGCCAGTTGCTAATGAAAAATATGAAAATAAAGAGCTTGAAGAAAAATGGAATAAAATACTATTAATAAAAGAAGAAGTAGCAAAAGCACTTGAATTAGCTAGAATAAATAAAATTATTGGTCATTCTTTAAATGCAAAAGTTATAATTAATGCAGATAAAGAAAACTATGAATTTTTAAATAATAAAGCAGAATTATTACAAGAAGTATTTATAGTATCAGAAGTAGAAATAAAAGAAGCAGATGAATTAAAAATAGATGTACAACCTGCAGAAGGTGAAAAATGTGAAAGATGCTGGATGTATTCAACAACTGTTGGAGAAGACAAAGAAAACCCAACAATCTGCCATAAATGTAGTGAAGCATTAAAATAAAATTAAAATTAGAAATAAAAAGTAAATAAATTATTAAAACTTCTTATTTCTAAAAATAGAGAGGAAAGAGTTTATGCAAATAATTGTATTAATAATATTAATAGCTTTAAATGCATATTTTGCATCGGCTGAGATTGCTTTTATATCTTTAAATGATGCTAAAATAGAAAAAGAAGCAAAAGAGGGGAAGAAAAAAGCAAAACAAATTCATAAAATGATAAAAGAGCCAAGCAAGTTTTTAGCTACTATTCAAATAGGAATAACACTGGCAGGTTTCTTATCAAGTGCATTCGCATCAGAAACCTTTGCTTCTGAGTTAGCACCAATATTAAATAATTTAATTCCATTAGGAGTTGGTGTTTGGAATAGCATTTCAATTGTAATTATAACTATTATATTATCTTATTTTACTCTTGTATTTGGAGAATTAGTTCCAAAAAGAATTGCAATGAAAAATTATGAAAAAATTGCATATGGTACAGTAGGAGTTATAAGAGTAATAGCTGTTATAACTTCACCTTTTGTTAAATTATTAACAGCTTCTACCAACCTAATTTCTAAAATATTTGGAGTTTCAGCAGAAAATGAAGAAACTGTAACAGAAGAAGAAATAAGAATGATGGTAGATGTAGGAGAAGAAAAAGGAACAATAGAAGAAGAAGAAAAAGAACTAATTAACAATGTTTTTGAATTTAATGATAAAGTAGTATCAGAAGTAATGATACATAGAACAGAAATATTTGCAGTTGATATAAAAAGCAATATTTCTGATATACTAGAAGAAATTGATGATTTTAAATATAGTAGAATACCAGTATATGATGAAACAATAGATGATATAAAAGGTATATTATATACCAAAGATATCATAAAATTCTTAAAGAAACAAAAAGATGGAAAAGTAAAAAATATAATGAGAGATGCATATTTTGTTTCAGAAAACAAACCTATTGATGAGCTATTTAGAGATTTACAAAAAAATAAAAAACAAATGGCAATAGTAGTAGATGAATATGGTGGAACATCAGGAATAATAACAATGGAAGATATAATAGAAGAGCTAGTAGGTAACATATACGATGAATATGACGAAGAGGAATTAGAATATGAAAAAATAGACGAGAATACATTTTTGATTAATGGAAATGTTTCTATATATGACCTAAAAAAGATTCTTGGAATAGAAATTCCAGAAGGAGAATATGATACACTTTCTGGGTACTTAATAGAACTTATGGGAAGAATTCCACTAGATGATGAAAAACCAGTAATAGAAACAGATAAAGTTACATATAAAATAGAAGAATATGAAGATAAAAGAATCATTAAAGTAAAGGCTTGTAAAAATAAAGAAATAATACCAGAAGAAGAAAAAGAAGAATAATTGTAAAGGTTAGAAGTTAGATGTTAGAAGGTAATAAAAATTTTTTCTAGCCTCTAACTTTTTGATTCTAATACAAAAATCGGAAATGAGGAAGTTGAATTTGGGACTAATAGAATTAGTTATCTTAAGTATAGGATTAGCAATGGATGCTTTTGCAATTTCTATATGTAAAGGCTTGGCAATGCAAAAAATGAAATGGAAAAATGCTATTATTATAGGAGCATATTTTGGAATTTTTCAAGCATTAATGCCTTTAATAGGATATTTTTTGGGTATTAATTTTGAAAAAGCAATAACTAATGTAGATCATTGGATTGCATTTGGATTATTGATTGTAATAGGAATTAATATGATAAAAGAAGCCTATTCAAAAGAAAAAGAAGAATCAAATGATAGTATAAAATTTAAAGATATGTTAATACTTGCAATTGCTACAAGTATAGATGCATTAGCAGTAGGAATAACATTTGCATTTTTAAAAGTAGATATTATACCAGCTGTATCAATAATAGGAATTATAACTTTTGCAATATCTATTATTGGCGTAAAAATAGGAAATGTATTTGGTGATAAATACGAAAAAAAAGCAGAATTAGCAGGGGGAATAATATTAATATTATTGGGAATTAAAATATTAATAGAACATTTAATAAAATAATTAGGAGGTAAAAAAATGGAATATAGGTTCAAACCCAAAGGAGTATGTTCACAAGAAATGATAATAGAATTGGACGGAAATGTTGTAAAAAGTGTAAAAATAATTGGAGGATGCGCTGGAAACACTGTGGGGGTATCTAGATTAATACAAGGAATGAACATAGATGAAGCAATTAAAAGATTAAAAGGAATACCATGTGGATTTAGAACAACATCTTGTCCAGACCAATTAGCAATTGCATTAGAAGAAGCAAAGAAAAATATGAATAAATAATAATATGTAAAGGTGATTTATGAAAAAAGTAATTAATGTATTTAATATATTAATAGATAAATTACAAAAGAACCATATTGATGAATATACTGCTCAATGTGCATATTTTACACTATTAGCTTTTATACCATTAATAATGTTAATATTAACCTTAACTAAATATGTAGGAATAGATGAGAAAACATTATTTATTATAATAGAAAAAATTTCTACAGGTAATATTTTAAATGAAGCAATTTTAGGGATAATTAAAGAAGTATATTCAAAATCAGTAGGTACTATTACGATATCTGCCATTTTTGTTTTATGGTCTGCAGGAAAAGGCTTTTTGGCGTTATGCAAAGGATTAAATGCAGCATATGAAATTGATATGCAGAAAAAATTCATGTATTTTAGAATTAAGGCTACAATTTGTACAATTGTATTTATAGTACTAATTATATTAATGCTTTTAATAGTAGTTTTTGGAAATCAAATAAATATTATCTTACAAGAAAAATTTAATATATTTAGTACTGCCATTAATGCATTATTAAAAAATAAGGTACTTATTACTACTATTATATTATTTTTTGTATTACTTAATGTATACAAATTTATACCAAAGCATAAATATAAAATGGTTTATCAAATTCCAGGAGCTATATTTGCAGCCATTGCATGTAATGTGATTTCTATTTTTTATTCTATATATGTAAATTTATTTACAGGATTTTCTGTAATGTATGGAAGTTTAACAACAATAGTGCTAGCTATGATGTGGATATATGCCTGTATGTATAGTATTTTACTTGGAGCAACAATAAATAAAATAATTTCAGAGATTTTGTCGAAAAAAATTATACAATAATATGTCAGCATAAAGGGTTACTTTTGTAATCCTTTTTCTTTTATTTTTTGAAAATAAGTGTTATAATCAATATACTAACAATGGAGGTTTATTATGATATACGAATTCGAAGTACCAGGAAAAGTAAAAGGCAAGGGAAGACCTAGAGTAAATACTACAACAGCAATAGCTTACACACCAACTAAAACTAAAGAATATGAAGAGCTAATAAAACAGTATTTTATATTAAAATATAGAAAAATAAATCCATTAGAAAATAGAATAAAAGTAACTATCCAAGCATATTTTAGTATTCCCCAAAATACAAATAAAACTCAAAAAGAAGAAATGTTAAAAGGTAATATAAGTCCAACTAAAAAGCCAGATATAGATAATATAGCAAAGATTGTTTTAGATGCTTTAAATAAACTAGCATTTAAAGATGATAATCAAATTACAAAGTTAAATTTAGAAAAAATTTATTCAGAAGAAGAGAAAGTTTTTATAAAGATAGAGGAATATTAAACTTTATAGGAGGAAGATATGTCATATATAGAATTTAATAATGTTATAAAAGAATATCAGATGGGAGAAGTAACAATTAAAGCTCTAAACAACACAAACTTTAAAATAGAAAAAGGGGAATTAGTAGTTATTGTCGGACCAAGTGGAGCAGGAAAAACAACAACACTAAATATTTTGGGTGGTATGGATAGGCTAACTAAAGGAAAGGTAACTGTTGATCAAAAAGATATATCAAAATTAAATAATAGAGAATTAATAAAATATAGGAGAGAAGATATAGGATTTGTGTTTCAATTTTATAATTTAGTTCAAAACCTAACTGCAAAAGAAAATGTAGAACTTGCAACACAATTATGCAAAGATGCATTAGATGCTGAGAAAATTTTAGATAAAGTAGGGCTAAAAGAAAGAAAAGATAATTTCCCATCTCAATTATCAGGAGGAGAACAGCAAAGAGTAGCTATAGCAAGAGCAATAGCTAAAAATCCAAAGTTGTTATTATGTGATGAACCAACAGGAGCATTAGATTACAAAACAGGAAAACAAATTTTAAAATTATTGCAAGACACCTGTAGAAAAGAAAACATGACAGTTGTCATTATTACTCATAATACAGCTATAGCACCAATGGCAGATAAAATAATTCATTTTAAAAATGGAACCGCAGAAAAAATAGAGATAAATAATAATCCAAAATCAATTGAAAATATTGAATGGTAGAGGTGAAAAGAAATTTGAGAAATGTTCTATTAAAAAACAGTATTAAACAAATAGGAAATACTAAAAGAAGGTTTATATCTATATTAATTATGGCTCTATTAGGAGTAGGTTTTTTTGCAGGATTATATGCAACAGGTCCAGACATGCAAGAAAGTTTAGATAAATATCTAGATAATACAAACACATATGACATAAAAATAGTTTCAACTTTAGGATTAACAGATAAAGATGTATCAGAGATAGAAAATATAGAAGACTTAGGAAAAGTTTATGGTGTAAAAGAAAAAGATGCAGAGGTTACAATTAATAATAAAGAATATGTAATTAATTTTATAGATAAAAATAATATTAATGAACCAATATTAATAGATGGATCTATGCCAGAAAATTCATTAGAATGTACCATAGATAGAAGATTTCATGAAACATATAAATATAATATTGGAGATAGAATATTTGTAAATGATAAAGAAAATAATTTTAAAAATACAGAACTAACAATTGTAGGAATAACAGAAAGCCCTTTATACATATCATCAGACAGAGGAAATAGTAAATTGGGTTCCGGAACTATAAATTGTATTTCATATACAATAAATAATATAAACATAGATTATTATACAAGTATAGGAATACAAGTAAAAGATGCTAAAAACTTGCAAACGAATACAACTCAATATAAAGAGTTAATAGAGATTGCAAAACAGAAAATTGAAAAAATAAAAGAAGATAGGCAAAATCAAAGATATAATGAATTGATTGAAGAAGCAAACAATAAATTAAATGATGCTCAAAATGAATTTAATAAAGAAAAAAATAGCGGAGAAACTAAATTAGATGATGCAGAAAAACAAATTGAAAAAGGTGAAGAAGAACTAAAAAAGGCAAAACAAAAAATAGAAACAAATAAAACTCAATTAGAAAAAGCAAAAGAAACATCAAATATTGAGTTTAAAAAAGCAAAAAAAGAATTAGAATCTGCAGAAAAACAAGTATCAGACGCAAAAAGTAAACTTAAAAATGAAGAGGAAATATATAATTATCAGAAGCAACAAGCAGATAATTCAATAGCAGAAATAGAAAAAAACATTGAAAATTTAAACAAACAAAAAGATTATCTAGTAAGTATTGGGGGAGATACAACAGTAATTGAACAAAACATAAAAAAATTAAAAATACAAAAATCAGAAATTGAGAACCAAATAACAAATGCAAAACAAGAATTAATAAGTGCAAAAGAAAAAATAAAAAAATCTGAGGAACAAATAAAATCAAGTAAAAGTAAATTAAAAACAGAGGAAAATAGTGCTAATAAAAAATTTGTTCAAGCGCAAAGCCAAATAGAAAAAGCAAATAATACTATAAAAGAAAATGAAAAGAAGCTAGAAGATTCTAAAAACGAATTAAATAAAAATAAGCAAGAATTTAATAATAAAATAAAAGAAGCGGAAGATAAAATAAATGAAAGCAGAAAAGAAATAGATAAAATAGAAGTTGCAAAATGGTATATATTAGATAGAGATGATAATACAGGATACAATAATGTAACACAAGCTATAAATAGTATAGTTAATTTATCAAGAGTATTCCCAATTTTATTTTATGTTATTGCAATATTAATAAGCTTAACATCTATGACTAGAATGGTTGAAGAAGAAAGAATAGAAATAGGAACATTAAAAGCATTAGGGTATACAAATTTAAAAATTATTTTTAAATATATCTTTTATGCGATGTTAGCATCTATAATTGGAGGAATTATAGGAATGTTCATAGGACTAAAGTTAATTCCTACTATTATATGGACCGTTTATGCTTTATTATATTATTTACCAGAGTTTGATGCAAAATTAAAAGTAATATATGGAATAATAGGAATTATAATAGCATTTATGTGTATAGGTGGAGCAACTTTTGTTGTAAGTTATAAGGAATTAAAAAATATGCCATCAGTATTAATGAGACCTAAAACACCTAAAAATGGAAAAAGAGTTTTGTTAGAAAGAGTTACATTTTTATGGAATAAATTAAAATTTTCACAAAAAGTAACAATTAGAAATTTGTTCAGATATAAAAAAAGAGTTATTATGACAATAATGGGAATAGCAGGATGTACAGCATTAATTTTAGCAGGATTTGGATTAAAAGATTCAATTACAAATATTGTTCACAATCAATTTGAAAGAGTAAATAGTTATGATATTTCAATAACAGTCAATACAGAAGAAAACATAAATAATTTATTAAAAAATTTGAAAGAAGATACAAGAATAAAAGATACAGTAGAAGTAAATATGCAAACAGGAAAATTACTAGCAAATAATATTAAAAGAGATGTTAAGATAAGTATTCCTAACAATAAAGAAGATTTAAAGAAAGTTATAAACTTAATAGATAAAAAAACAAAAGAAAAGATAGAAATGTCTGATAATGGAATAATAATAACAGACAAAGTGGCAGAGTTATTAAAATTAAATAAGGGAGATGAAGTTAAACTAATAGATAACAATGATATACAGTATAGTTTTAAAATAGATGGAATAGTAGAAAATTATGTTGATCATTATGTATATATGTCAAAGAATATATATGAAGAACAAATGAAAGAAGCATACAAAACAAACATGCTTTTAATTAATACTAATAATATTTCAAATGAAGAATTAGACAAATTAACTGCAAGTATTGTACTATATGATGAAGTATCTGGAATAAATTTAACCAGTAGCTTAATAAAAATGGTTGAAGACATGTTAAGTTTACTAAATTATGTTGTTCTTATATTAATAGTTTCTGCAGCTTTATTAGCGTTTGTAGTATTATATAATTTAGCAAATGTAAATATAAGTGAAAGAAAAAGAGAGATTGCAACATTAAAAGTACTAGGATTTTATGATCAAGAAGTTGATAATTATATAAACAAAGAAAGCATTATGTTGACAATATTAGGGATAGTTTTAGGTTTAATATTTGGATATATGCTAACTAAATATTTAATTACAACATGTGAAACAGAAATGCTAAGATTTGGAAGAAAAATATCTGCTATAAGTTATGCATATGCAATAATTATAACTTCAACATATACATTTTTAGTAAACAAAATAATTCATTTTACTTTAAAAAAAATTAACATGATAGATAGTTTAAAAAGTATTGAGTAAAGGAGAATAAAATATGGAGATTACAGTATTATGTCATAGTAGTATAAAAATAATATCAAATAAAATAATATATGCCGATCCATTTAAGATAAAAGAAAAAAGTAATGACGCAGATTTGATTATAATAACACACTCTCATTATGACCATTTTTCGGAAGAAGATATAAAAAAGATACAAAAAGTAGAGACATTAATTTGTATAACACCAGACTTATTAGAAAAAACAATTAGTTTAGGATTTAAAAAAGAAAATATAACAATAGTAGAACCTAATAAAGAGTATAGTGTAGAAAATATTAAAATTAGAACAATACCAGCATACAATACTAACAAAAAGTTTCATCCAAAAGAAAATAATTGGGTGGGATATATATTAGAAATAGAAAATAAAAAAATATATGTAGCAGGAGATACCGATATAACTGAAGAAAACAAAAAGATTAATTGCGATATTGCATTAGTCCCAATAGGAGGAACATATACAATGAATGCCAAAGAAGCAGCGGAACTTATAAATATAATACAGCCATTAGAAGTAGTCCCTACTCATTATGCAAAAATAGTAGGTAAAAAAGAAGATGCAATAGAATTTAAAAATTTAGTAAAAAGTAATATAAAGGTAGAAATACAAATTTAATAAAAACAAAGTGTACATTCAATGTACACTTTGTTTTTATTAAAAAAGAAGAATATATATGTAAGGGCGGAAGCCTTTGTCCGCCCACAGCAACAAAGAAGAGCTATATAAATTTGCAAATTTACATAAAAAATGTTATAATTAAAAGAGTATTTTATTCAAAGGAGAAAAAATATGGGTAAAGTTAATAATATGAGTTTACAAGCGATTCTTAACCAAATAGATATAGGTTTTAAAACAGAAGATTTAAATGTTTTTTGTAACGATCAAGATGTACGAAATGAAATTATATTCTTAACAAAAGAAGGAAGAGATTTTACAGATGTTTTATTAAGAAATGAAGACAAAATTGATAAAGAAAAACTAGTTTTAATATCATATCAAACATTTAAAGAAAAATTAGAAGATAAAGATGAATATGAACAAATGTCTGAACAAGAAATAAGAGATATAAAAAATAGTATGCAAAGAATAAAAAAATTAGCTAAAGGAATGGACACATATATAGCAATAGCTCATAAAGGCAAAAAATTAATTGAGTGGATAGAAGTTATATCCGCTAAAAATGCAATGGCTGGCATACCTACATTAGAGAAAAGAAACAGAGAAATATTTGATGCTATAAACAAAGAATTAGCATCAGATGATGAAGTACCTGGTATGAATTATGCAATACAATGTATAGAAATGTCAGATCTTGAAGAAGTATTACCTTGCAAGGATATTGCTAAAGCTATGGAGTATAGTATAGCTTTTAATTCTAATGTTAAAGGAAATGATATTTTAGAAAAAATCAAACAGTTAAGAGATAGTGACGAAAATGAAGAAGAAATAAACGAATTACAAAGTAGATATGCAAAAGAAATTTTAATACCAGAAAAAACATCTTCAATAGAAGGAGTTCTTGGATATATTGATATGCCAAAACTATTATTAATATCAATATATAGATTTGAAGAATTAATGAATAGTGCAGCTGAAGGAATAATAGAAATAGATGATACTGTATTGGATTCTGTAAAAAATATTAGCGATCAGTTAATAAAATATATTAACAAAAATACTAAGATTTCTAATGAAAATTATACATATGCCTATGCAGATGCAATAGATTTTATTAGCAGAATGGATTTAGCTAATGGGGTTTACTTTACTAAAGAAGAAATAAAAGATTTAGAAGAAAGACTATTAAATGGAGCAGATTTGGCAGAAGTAGATGAAGATGAAGCAACCAAATTATCAATGTTGAGATTATCAAAAGAGCAATTAGAGAAAATTATGAAAATAAGCCCAACAAATTTTGCATTTGCAGTTACCGCATTAAAGCTTTCAGCAAAAGAGATTATAGAAAAAGGCATAAAAAATAAAGAAGTATGGTCAGAAGAGATTGCAAAAGACTTATTGTTAGATAAAAAAATTTCTTCTAAAGATTTATTTAAACTATATGCAAATGATATGGTAAGTGTAGAATTTTTAAAAGAAGATGCAAAAGAAATAGATATGAATTCAGAAATTAGCCTAGATATAATAAATCAGGAGTATTTAGAATCAGCAAATAAAAAAGAACGAAATCCAGAAAAAACTAAGTTACTAGAAAAAAGAATAGAGTTATTTAAAAAATTAAAACTAGAAGGGAAAACAGAAAAAGAACTACAAGAGAGCTCAGATAATTTAATGTATGAAATGGCAGAAAAATTACAAGATGAAGATAATATTCTATTTCTTTACAATAATGGATTAATAACATTACAAACACTTAGTATATGGTGTGATACTCAAACATTAGATAAATTATATACAGAAGGAAAAATAACATTTGAAGATATAGAAAGTTTAGAAGATAAACAAATAAAACAAGCCATATTAGGAAAAGAAATATCTAGCAAGATAGAAGAATACGAACAAGAAGATTTATTAAAATATATTAATTTAGGCTATTTATCAGAGAAAGAAATATATAAAGCATATAAAGCAGCACTTCTTAATGACACATATGCAGAAGATATGCTAAATAATGGTATTATTTCTGCAAAAACATATATAGATATATTAGATATAGGAAAAGAAGAGTTAGAAAAACAGACCAATACAAGTGCTTCAAATTTAGAAGTTATGCCAAAGAGAGACTTTGTTTTAACCGTTATTGGTGATGATGAAATGGAAGAAAGTTCTTTATCAATAGGAAGTATTCCAGATAGTAAAAAAGATCTTATAATAGCAGAAAACAAAAAACAAGAAAGTAAAGGATATGCAGCAGGTTATAAAAGGACAGAAACTCTAATTAATCCAGAAATTAGATGGGCATATTTAAAAGCACTTAAATGTAAATATCCAGCTGATAGAAATTTTGCTCATGATAATCCAGAAAGTCCTTTTTACGACTATGAATTCTTTATTATAGAAAATATTGATGAAAAAGGACAAGCACAAAAAGATAGTATAGTAATAGGAGAAAGAATATATAAAGATAAAAATACTCAATATGAATTTGCAACATCAAATGCCACATATGTTTGGCAATATAAGGATTATTTAATAGCAAAAAAAGCAGCTCAGAGTGAGAGAAAAAATAAAACAGCAATTACACAAGAAACTAACGGTGTTGTATATAAGGCAATTCATAAACCAGATAGTTGGGCTATAAATCTTTTATATAAAATAGCTCAAGCAAAAGCAGGAAGAAATTTTAACGAATATAAAGGAGACGAAAAAAGATTAAAAATACTTGAGCAATTAGAAAAATTATACTCTCCAAAAGAAATAATGGACATATTAGATATGGCATCTATAATAGATAATGAACCAGAAATGATAGATCAAAATGGAAATAAGGTAGGGATAGTTTTTGAAGTAATCAATGAAGGTGGAGCAGGAAGAAGAACAAGCAAAAAAGCAGCTCCAAATTTTGAAGATGATGATGACGAATGTAGATAGTAAGTTAAATAAAAAATAAAGTGTTATATAAAATGCATAATTTTTAAATTATGCATTTTTATTTGACTAAATTTATATAAAGATATATTATAGTAATATGGAACAAAACGAAAAACTAAATAAATTATATTCAGAATGTATAAATGAATTAGCAAATATAAAAATAGAGTTTAAATGTAAAGATATAGTTGTAAAAATATCTAAAAGAGCTCATAAAAGGTATGGATGTTGTAAGCCAGAAATACCAGATAGCAAATATAGAAAAATAATTAAAAGGGGATTTAAATTTATTGTATGTTACGAAAATTATTTTAAATATACAATAGAAATAAGTTCATGGGTATTAGAATTAAGCGATGACATTATTAAAAATACAATAATACATGAATTAATACATTGTCTACCAAAATGCACAAATCATGGTGAAGAATTTAAAAAGTATGCTAAAATTATAAATGAAAAACTAGGCTATAATATAACAAGAACAGGAAATAAAAAAGAGGACTTTAAGAGAAGTAATGTAGAATATAATGAAGCTGAAGAATATAAATATAAAATAAAATGTAAAGACTGTGGACAAATATATTATAGAAAAAGATTAAATAAAAACCTTATAAAAAAGTATAGATGTGGAAAATGTAAAGGAAAATTAGAACTAATATAAGGAGGAAAAGATGAAAGAAAAATTTTTAGAATTATTAAGAAGCACTAATAGAGAAGGAATAGAAGATTTAATAAAATTCATAGAAGAAAGCACAGACTTTTTTACAGCACCAGCAAGCACAAGATTTCATGGGGATCATGAAGGAGGTTTATTAGAACATAGTTTAAAAGTATATGAAATATTAAATGAAAAATTAAAACATGCACCAGTAGAAATTAATATACCAGATGATACTATAAAAATAGCAGCTTTATTACATGATATCTGTAAAGTTAACTTTTATAAAGTAAGTTATAGAAATGCAAAAAATGAGTTGGGAGTATGGGAAAAAGTTCCTTATTACTCTGTAGAAGATACTATACCATATGGACATGGAGAAAAATCTGTTATGATGATAACAGAATATATGAAACTAACAGTAGAAGAAAAATATGCAATAAGATGGCACATGGGATTATCAGAACCAAAAGAATTATATGGAACAATTGGAAATGCATTCACTAAATATCCGTTAGCACTAATGCTATTTGAAGCAGATTTAGAAGCTACATATTTATTTAATATATAAAATTAAAAAGAGATATAGAGGAGGAAAAATAATATGTTAAAAGAAAAATTATTAGAAGATTTAAAAAATTCAATGAAAGAAAAAAATATTGTAAGAAAAAATGTAATACAAATGGTAAGAGCAGCAATACTTCAAATAGAAAAAGATAAAGGAATAGAAGTTGATGACAACAAAATATTAGAAATAATAGCAAAAGAAGTAAAAACAAGAAATGATTCTATTGCAGATTTTGAAAAGGGTAGAAGAGAAGATTTAGTAGAACAAGCAAAACAAGAGATAGAAATACTTTCTGAATATTTGCCAAAACAATTAACAAAAGAAGAATTAAAGGAAAAAGTAGAAATAATAATAAAAGAAACAGGTGCAACAACAATAAAAGATATGGGGAAAATAATGAAAGCAGCCAAAGAACAGATAGGAACAGCAGCAGACGGAAGAAGTATAAATGAAGTTGTAAAAGAATTACTAGCATAAAATAAAACTTGCATAATATAATTGATAATGTTATAATGCAATAGTTGTATTTAACAAAAGCAAAAAAGAAAGGATGATTTAATTTATGAATATATGTGTATATGGAGCAGCAAGTAGCAAAATAGATAGTTCTTTTAAAGAAGCAGGAATAAAATTAGGAAAGAAAATGGCTAAAAAAAATATAGGACTTGTCTTTGGTGGAGGTCGTAATGGAATGATGGGAGCTGTAGCAGAAGGTATAGCAGCTGAAAATGGAAATATTTTAGGAATTTCACCAGCATTTTTTGAAGAATCAAATGCAGAAATCTCATACCCTAATTGTACAGAGTTTATTCATACAGAAACAATGAGAGAAAGAAAAAGGTTATTAGAAGAAAAATCAGATGCTTTTATAATTTCACCAGGTGGAATTGGTACATTTGATGAATTCTTTGAAATATTAACATTAAAACAATTAGGAAGACACAACAAAGCAATATGTATCTTTAATATAGATGGATATTTTGATAAAATGTTAGAAATGATGCAAGTATGTGTAGATAAACATTTCATAACAGAAGATTGCAGATGTTTATATAAAGTATATAAAGATATAGATTCAATGCTAGATTATATAGAAAAATATGATCCAGAAGATATAGATCTATCAAGAGTAAAAATAAGATAAACATTTTTATTCCCATATATTGACTAAAATCAATATATGGGAATTTTTTTTATAAAAAATATTGACAAAAATATAATTAATACATATAATGAACATATGAACAGATATTCATATGAGAGGAGAAAAAATATGGAAGAAATATGCGAAATTAATATGATTCATGAAGATACAGTTAATAATGTAAAAAATATAATGCCAGATGATGGCTTAATATATGATATTGCAGAGTTATTTAAAGTATTTGCTGATTCTACAAGAATGAAAATAATATATGCTTTAATGGAAAATGAGCTGTGTGTATGTGATATTGCAGCAATTGTTGGAACAACACAGTCAGCAATTTCACATCAGCTTAGAATATTAAAGCAATCTAAACTAGTAAAATTTAGAAAAGATGGAAAAATAATATATTATAGTTTAGATGATGAACATATTGCGGAAATAGTTAAGAAAGGTCGTGAACATATTGAAGAATTATAAGTTCTTATTACAAGGATTAGAGTGTGCTAATTGTGCAAAAAAAATAGAAGATAAAATTGCAGCAAATCCAGAATATAAGGATGTAGTTGTTAATTTTTCTACAATAACTTTATCATTTAAAACAGATAAAGAAAAGGGAGTAGAAGAAGATATAAAAAACATTGTAAAAGCAGTAGAGCCAGATACAGTTGTAATATCAAAAGATAAAAAACAAGTAGAACAAGTTCAAAGAAACAATAAAGATATAATTAGATTATTTGTAGGTTTAGCAATATATGGATTAAGTGTATTGTTACAAAAGCAAATAATACTAAGTTATATTTTATTAGTAATTTCAGCAATAACTCTTTTATATAGAACAGCAATAAAAGCATACAAACAATTAAAAGGAAAAATATTAGATGAAAATACCTTAATAATCGTATCTGTAATTGGCGCATGTTTAGTTGGAAAAACAATGGAAGGTATAATGGTTATAACATTATATGAGATAGGAAAAATTTTAGAGGCTAGAGCAGTAAATAAAACAAGAAAATCAATTTCAAGCTTAATGGATATAAAACCGGAATATGCAAACCTAAAAATAGGCGATGAAATAAAACAAGTTAGCCCAGAGGAAGTAGAAATAGGAAAAATAATAGTTATTAAAGCAGGAGAAAAAATTCCATTAGATGGAGAAATAAATTTAGGAGACGCAAAAATAAACAACTCAGCACTAACAGGAGAAAGTAGATTAATAGATTCAACTATAGGAGACAAAGTATTATCAGGAGGAATTGTTTCAGAAGGGTTAATAGAAATAAAAGTTGAAAAAACTTATGAAAATAGTACAGTTGCTCAAATATTAAATTTAGTAGAAAATGCAACAGATAAAAAAGCAAAAACAGAAACTACAGTAAGCAAACTAGCTAAAATTTATACACCAGTTGTATTTGTATTGGCAATTCTTGTAGCTATATTTATGCCATTAATAGTAAAAAATGTAACATATTCAGATAGCATATATAAAGCATTAACATTTTTAGTAATTTCTTGCCCATGTTCAATAGCAATCTCAGTACCACTTAGTTATTTTAGTGGAATAGGAAAAGCTTCTAAGAGTGGAATATTAGTAAAAGGAAGCGACTATTTAGATGGATTTAAAGATATTGGTGAAGTAATATTTGATAAAACAGGAACAATTACGACTGGAAACTTTAATGTAAGCAAAATCAAAGTGTATGATGATGCATATACAGAAGAAAAGGTATTAGAATTATTTGCAATAGGTGAAAGCTTTTCAAATCACCCAATAGCAAAATCTATAATAAACAAATTTGAAAAAGAAATAGATGCTAGTAAAGTTAAAGAATATAAAGAAATTTCTGGTAAAGGAATTGAGTACCAAATAGATGGTAAAGAAATTAAAATTGGAAATAAAAATTTCGCAGGAAGCAAAGAGATAGAAGAAGATAATATTGGAACTAATTTATACTTAAATATAGACGGAAAAACTGTTGGGGGAATAACATTATCAGATGAAATAAAACCAGATGCAAAAGAATCAATTACAAAATTAAATAAATTAGGAATAGTTACTAAAATGTTTACAGGAGATTCTAAAGAAATTGCTTTAGAAATTGCAAAACAAGTAGGAATTAAAAAAGTTGAATATGAAATGTTGCCACAGGATAAGTATACAAAACTAGAAGAAGAGTTAAAAAACAATAATACAAGTAAAAAAATATCATTTGTTGGAGATGGTATAAACGATAGTCCAGTTTTAGCAAGAGCAGATATAGGAATATCAATGGGAGGAATAGGATCAAGTTCTGCAATTGAGGCTTCAGATGTAGTTATAATGACAGATGAATTATCAAAAATAACAGAAGGAATAAAAATATCTAAAAAAACAAACAGAATAATAAAACAAAACTTAATATTTGCAATAGGAGTAAAAATATTAGTATTAGTTTTAAGCATCCTTGGAATAGCAACAATGTGGCAAGCAGTATTTGCAGATGTAGGAACAACATTAATTACAATATTAAATACAATAAGAATATTAAAATAGTAATTGTAAATTTTAGATATACTCGTGTTAGATTATTATAAAAATATCCTGTAAATTTGATACATTATATTGTCTTGACAAGAAAAATAAATTTGATATAATAACCATGAAAAGAGAAATAGGAGGTAATATAATGGAATTAAAAGGAAGTAAAACAGAAAAAAATTTAATGGAGGCTTTTGCTGGAGAATCACAAGCTAGAAATAAATACACATATTTTGCAAGTAAGGCGAAAAAAGAAGGATATGAACAAATTGCTGCAATATTTCAAGAAACAGCAGATAATGAAAAAGAACATGCAAAAATCTGGTTTAAACTATTAAATGGAGGAGATGTTCCATCAACAGTAGAAAATTTAAAAGCTGCAGCAGATGGAGAAAATTTTGAATGGACAGATATGTACGATAAAATGGCAAAAGAAGCAAAAGAAGAAGGATTTGACCATATAGCATATCTATTTGAAGAAGTTGGAAAGATTGAAAAAGAGCATGAAGCAAGATACCAAAAATTACTAGAAAATATTGAAGGTGGTTTAGTATTTTCAAAAGATGGAGATAGAATTTGGAAATGCAGAAACTGTGGACATATTGTAATAGGAAAAACAGCACCAGATATGTGTCCAGTATGTAATCATCCAAGATCATATTTTGAAATAAAAGCAGAAAACTATTAAAATATTATTTATAAGAAATAGCAAATATTGAATATTTGCTATTTTTTTGGTAAAATAGATGTGCATAAAGTCATACAACAGTCACTTTTAAATAGTAAAATAAAAATGGGAGAAAAATTGTGAAAGATAAAAAAATTCATATAGTAAAAATAATATCACTAGCAATTATATTAATAATATGTATAGCTCTAATTATATATCTATTTCCTGTAATAATGAATATATCAAAGCCAGAAGGTCAAATGGCTTTTAAAGAAAAAGTTACTAATTCAGGAATTGGGGGTTTACTATTATTATTTGGGTTAGAAATTGCGCAAATATTTTTAGTAGTATTACCAGGAGAACCATTAGAAATACTTGCAGGAATGTGTTATGGTCGGCTTTTTAGGAACACTATTCTTAATATTCTCTGTTTTTATTACTACAATAATAATTTTTTATGCAGTAAAAAAATATGGCAAAGAATTTATTTATCAATCATTTAAAAAAGAAAGAATTGATAAAATAGAAAATAGTGAATTATTTAAAAATCCAAAAGAATTGGAATATATATTTATTATATTATTTATGATACCAGGTACTCCAAAAGACTTTTTAGTATATATTGGAGGCCTATTTCCAATAAAACCATCAAGATTTATATTAATTTCAACATTTGCAAGATTTCCATCAATTATATCATCTACACTTGCAGGAGCGAATATAATAAGAGGAAATTGGATTATGATGGTAATAGTATACTTAATACCATTAGTAATAGTTGCAACAATTTTGTTTTTCATTAATTGCTTTGATAAAAAAGGAAAAACAAAAAGTGCAATTAATATTATAAAATAGGAGAGGTTTATGCAGAAAGAAACTATAAAAAAAATAGAAAATTTAATAATATATTTCTTTATCTTTTCTTTAATTGGTTGGATAGCAGAGATACTATATGCCATAAAAGTAGAAGGAACATTTGTAAAAAGAGGTTTCTTATATGGACCAATATGCCCAATATATGGATTTGGAGCAATTATGTTAATTACGATTAATAATTTTATAAATAAACACACAAAATCAAATATAATAAAATTTGTTATTTTTTCAATGATATTTACAGTATTTGAATATTTAGTTTCGTTAGTGTTTGAATTAATATTTAATATAAGATGGTGGGATTATTCAAATGAATTGTTAAATTTAAATGGAAGAATATGTTTAATGTTTTCGATAATATGGGGAATTGCAGGAATCCTTTTTATAAATCATGCATATATGCCAATAAAAAATAAAATAGAGACATTGCAAAAAAAGATTCCAAACTATTATGTTCATATTTTTGTAATAATTTGTACTACTGGATCTATTGTTGACTGTGTACTATCATCAATAAAATATTTAAAATAAGGTGAAAAAATGATAAAAGTTTTATTAGTAGAAGATAATAACTCAATAATTTTAGGACTTGAATACCTATTTAAAGAAGAAAAATTTACTTATAATATTACAAAAAACAAGAGAGACACTTTAAATCTTTTAGACAAAGAAAGTTTTGATATTGTTTTATTAGATGTATCACTTCCAGATGGAAATGGATTTGATATCTGCAAATATATAAAACAAAAAAAGAATATACCAGTAATTTTTTTAACTGCAAAAGATGAAGAAAAAGATGTAGTTATGGGGTTCGAATTAGGAGCAGATGATTATATAATAAAACCGTTTAGAAATAGAGAATTAATATCAAGAATAAAAAATGTATTAAGAAGAAAAAGTAATTTAGATAATTGTATAACTGTTAAAGATATAAAAATTGATACAGAGATAGGGAAAGTATATAGAGAAAATAAAGAGATAGTTCTTACAAAGCTTGAGTATAAAATATTGTATAATTTATTTGTAAATAAAAACAAATTAATAACTAGAGAAGAAATATTAAATGATATATGGGATATAGCAGGAAACTTTGTAGAGGACAATACTCTTACAGTATATATAAAAAGAATAAGAGAAAAAATAGGAGATAAAGAAGGAGAAATAATACAGACAGTTAGAGGAAGAGGATATAGAATAAATGAGTAAAAGTTTGAAAAAAATAATAAAAAACAAAGGAATAGCAAAACTACTAACAATAGTTATAATAATTATTATTTTAGCTACTGCATTGGTTATTTTGGTGAATAATAGAATTAATAATAAATACAAAGATATAATAAATATTTACATTTCCAATGTTTTAGAAAATGTAAAAGAAGAATACCCAAATGTAAATCAAGGCGATTTAATAAAAATACTAAATAATAAAAATATAACAGCAAACAAAAAGATGCTTGAAAATTATGGAATAATTAATGAGCAAGCAATAAAAGCTTTAGAACAAAAAGATAGAAATAATATTAATTATAACTTATTAATACTCATAGTAACATGTATAGCAATAATAATTGCTTTTTACAATTATTTAAAATATAGGCAAAAAGAAATTGATAAAATTACAGAATATGTTGAAAAAGTTTCTAATAAACAATATTCATTAGATATAAATGAAAATTCGGAAGATGAATTAAGCAAACTAAAAAATGAATTATACAAAGTAACAGTAATGCTAAAAGAAGAAGCTGATAATTCAAAAAAACAAAAAGAGGCATTGTCCACTTCGATATCAGATATATCACATCAATTAAAAACACCGCTAACATCAATATTAATAATGCTAGATAACTTAAGCGAGAGCGACAATATGGATCAAAAAACAAGATGTGAGTTTATATCTGAAATATCAAGGCAAATTGAAAATATGAATTGGCTAGTAATTTCACTTCTAAAATTATCTAGATTAGATGCAGGGGTTGTAGAATTTGAAAAAGACACAATAAATGCTAATAAATTAGTAAATGAGATAATATCAAATTTAGAAATAGTAGCAGAATTAAAGAATGTAAATTTAGAGGTACAAGCAAGTAAAGAGTGCTATTTTGAAGGAGATTATAATTGGAATAAAGAGGCAATTCAAAACATAGTAAAAAATGCAATAGAGCATACAAAAGTAAATACAAAAGTAAAAATAAAAATTGAAGAAAATGATGTATATACAAGCATAAAGATTAAAGATGAAGGAAATGGAATAAAACAAAAAGATATAAAACATATATTTGATAGGTTTTATAAAGCAGAAAATTCTTCAGAAAATAGTTTTGGAATAGGATTATCACTTTCTAAAAGTATAATAGAAGAACAAAATGGTTATATACAAGTAGAAACTAAAGAGAACAATGGAACAACATTTATTATAAAATATATAAAATAAGGAGTTTGGCTCCTTATTTTTTCTATAGTAGGAAATTTAAATCGGGCAAGAACAAATGGCAATATGAAATCGCTTTGTTCATAGTCATGGAAAAGTCACTTTAATTATATAAGATATAATTAAATAAGGAGGAATTAAAATGGAAATTTTAAGAGTAGAACATTTAACCAAAAAATATGGAAAAGGTGATAATGAGGTTATTGCAGTGAATGATATGTCTTTTACAGTAAATAAAGGTGAATTTGTTGCAATAGTTGGTAGCTCCGGAAGCGGTAAATCAACCCTATTACATTTGTTAGGGGGAGTAGATAGACCAACTTCTGGCAAAGTATTTATAGATGGTCAAAATATATATGAATTAAGTGATGATAATCTTGCTATTTTTAGAAGAAGACAGGTTGGTTTAATTTATCAATTTTATAATTTAATACCAATATTGAATGTAGAAGAAAATATAACACTTCCATGCGATTTGGACGGAAAAAATGTAAATAAAGAACAATTAAAAGAATTATTAAAAACTTTGGGATTAGAAAACAGAGTAAAACATCTGCCAAATCAATTATCTGGAGGACAACAGCAAAGAGTTTCAATAGGTAGAGCTTTAATTACAAACCCAGCAATAGTATTAGCTGATGAACCAACAGGAAATCTAGACTCAAAAGCAAGTGATGAAATTGTTGAATTATTGAAACTATCAAATAAGAAATATAATCAAACTGTAATTATGATAACTCATAATTTAGAAATAGCAAAAGAAGCAGATAGAATTATTAGAATAGAAGATGGAAAAATTATAAAATAAAGCTAGCAGTAGGTAACTAGTAATTATAGAGTGTATGGCGGACGCCTCTGTCCTACAGCTTAGAAAACATAATGAAATAATTACACAAAATATTATTTAAAGAAAGGAAATTAAAAATGAATTTGTTAAATAAATTAACTATTACAAATTTAAAACTAAATAAAAAAAGAACAATAGTTACAATTATTGGAATTATTCTTGCAACAGCATTAATAACAGCGGTAGCAGGAATGGTCACAAGTTTTAGACAAACTTTGATTAATTGGACCGTAAAAACAGATGGAAATTATCATTATAGCTTTAAAAATGTTCCAAGTGAAGAATTGAAATACATTGAAAATAATAGAAGTGTAGAAAGTTATTATTTAACTCAAGATATTGGATATGCTAAGTTAAATGAAAGTAAAAATGAATATAAACCGTACTTATATGTAATGTCATATAACAAGGAGGCACTAAAGAATGCACCAATTGATTTAGTGGAAGGAAGATTACCACAAAATGAAAATGAACTTGTAATATCAGAACACATTATTTCTAATGGAAAAGTAAATTATAAAATAGGTCAAAAAATTTCTTTAGAAATTGGAGATAGATTAAGTGAAAATGCAGAATTGGACCAACATAATCCATATAGTAAAAATGAAGAAACTATTAAAACTAAAATTAATAAAACATATGAAATAGTTGGAATAATGCAAAGGCAAAGAAATAATGTTGAGCCACATTCTGCACCAGGGTATACTGTAATTACATATTTTGATGATAGTAGTATTAAAGAAGATACAAATATATATGTGTTACTTAGTAAAAGTAAGTTAAAACAAAGGTACAAGATTTTTGCTGATATTTTAAATATTTCAGAAGACTCAGCAGAAAAAACTGTAAAAGGTACAATTTCTATAGAAGAATTAGATAAACTAAACGAAACTGCTAAGTATAAGTTTGAAATTAATAAAGATTTACTAAGATATCAAGCTTTAGAATTTAGAAATTCGATTTTAAGTACATTATTAGGATTAAGTATAATAATTGTTTTTATAATTATTGTAACAAGTGTATTTTGCATAAGAAATAGTTTTGCAATATCTATAACAGAAAAAATGAAGCAATACGGAATGCTTGCATCAGTTGGTGCAACATCAAAACAAATAAAGAAAAATGTATTTTATGAAGCAGTAATATTATCTGTTATTGCTATACCAATAGGAATACTTTGCGGAATGTTTGCAGTGTTTATAGTATTAAAAATAATAAGTGCAATATTGGTAGAATCATTAAATGGAATGGTATTTGTATATAGTATTCCATGGGTAGCAATACTAATTTCAGTAATACTAGCAATTATTACAATATTCTTTTCAGCAAAAAAATCAGCTAAAAGAGCGGCCAAAATTTCTCCAATTGAAGCAATAAGGTCAAATGAAGATATTAAAATAAAATCTAAAAAACTTAAATCACCAAAGCTTATTAAAAAAATATTTGGAATTGGAGGAGAGATTGCATATAAAAACTTAAAAAGGAATAAGAAGAAATATAGAACAACAGTTATATCAATAGTCGTAAGTATTGCAGTATTTATACCAACATCAACATTTATTAATTATGCATTTAAAACTTCATCAATGTATTATCAATATGGAGAAGCAAATTACAATTTAATAGTTAGTGTTTCAAAACAAAATACAACAGATAATGAAAATATAAAACAAATAATCGAACTAGACGGAATAAAAGAATATTCAATACAAAAATCAGTAATTGCTAGTGTAGATATTAAAGATGTAAAATATTCAAAAATGGGAAGAGAATATATAGGAAAATTTGCAGAAGAGGGAGGATCAGCTACTACAAACTTTAGTATTTATTCAGTTGGAAAAGAAGAATATAATAGATATATAAATAAGCTTGGATTAAAATATGATGAAGTAAAAGATAAAGCAATATTAATAAATAATGCAACTACATTTATAAAAAATGACAAGGGTAGATATATAAATACAAAATTTGAACCATATGAATATAAAGTAGGAGATATAATAAAAGTAAAATTATTAGGAGATGGCATAGAAGATAAAAATACTCAAATTGAATTAGCTAAAACAACAGACAAAGTTCCAATGGGATTCGAAGGTAAAACAACTGCTGGATACATTATAGTAAGTGATGAGTGGATTCAGCAAAAAAGTGATTATTATTTATCAAACGGAATAGAACTCTATATAAATTGTAATAATTCAGATGTATTAGAAGAAAATATAAAAAAGATAGACAAAAATATTAATATAACTAATATAGATTCATATATAAGAGAAGAAAAAGCAATGTGGATAGTAATTGCAATATTCCTTTATGGATTTATAACAGTAATCTCATTAATTGGTGTTACAAACATATTTAATACAATAACAACCAATATGAACTTAAGAAGCAAGGAATTTGCAAATCTAAAATCTATTGGAATGACAACTAAAGAATTTAATAAAATGATAAGATTAGAAAGTATATTTTATGGAACTAAATCATTATTAATAGGAATACCAATTGGGTTAGGATTATCTTATTTAATGTTTAAAGCCTTTGGAGAAAGTGTGGACTTTGGATTTATATTTCCAGTAAGTGGAGTGTTAATTTCAATAATAGCAGTGTTTGTATTAATAATAAGCATAATGAAATATTCATTAAATAAAATAAACAAACAAAATATAATAGAAACTATAAGAAAAGATAATATATAGAAAAAAATAAAAGATTCAAAATGTTTGAATCTTTTATTTTTTAAAATTAAAATTCACAATTCTTTGGAGTTCTTGAAAATGGAATTACATCTCTTATATTTTGCATACCTGTTAAATACATCATCATTCTCTCAAATCCTAAACCAAATCCAGCATGTCTAACACTTCCATATTTTCTTAAATCTAAATACCACCAGTAATCCTTTTCTTTCATTCCAAGTTTTTTAATTTTATCTTGCAAAACTTCTAAATTATCTTCTCTTTGGCTTCCACCAATTATTTCTCCAATTCCAGGCACTAGAAGATCAGCAGCGGCAACTGTTTTTCCATCTGGATTTTGTTTCATGTAAAAAGCTTTAATTTCAGTAGGATAATCAGTTACAAATACAGGCTTTTTAAATATATTTTCGCATAGATATCTTTCATGTTCTGTTTGAAGATCAGATCCCCAATGAACAGGAAAGTCAAAATTATCATTATTTTTTTCTAATTCTTTAATTGCATCTGTATAAGAAATTCTAACAAAATCAGAATTAATTACATTATTTAATTTATCAAATAATCCTTTATCTATAAAAGAATTAAAGAAATTCATTTCTTCTGGACAATTTTCCAATACATATTTAATTATGTATTTAATCATATCTTCTGCTAAATCCATGTCATCTTTTAAATCTGCAAAACATATTTCAGGTTCAATCATCCAAAATTCAGAAGCATGTTTTACTGTATTAGAATTTTCAGATCTAAAAGTTGGACCAAAAGTATATACATTTCTAAAAGCAAAGGCAAAAGTTTCAACATTTAATTGACCACTTACAGTAAGATGAGCTGGTTTTCCAAAGAAATCCTTTGAATAATCAATACTTCCATCCTCTTTTTTAGGTACATTATTTAAATCAAAAGTATTTATATTAAACATTTCTCCAGCACCTTCACAATCACTAGATGTAATTATAGGAGTGTGAACATAAACAAATCCTCTTTCTTGAAAGAATTTGTGAATAGCATATGATAAAACAGAACGAACTCTAAATACAGCATTAAAAGTATTGGTTCTTGGTCTTAAGTGAGAAATTGTTCTTAAGTACTCGAATGTATGTCTTTTCTTTTGTAAAGGGTAATCTAAATCAGCTAAATATTCAATATTTATTTCTTTAGCCTTTATTTCAAATGGCTGTTTAGCACCATCTGTTTTTATAAAAGTACCAGTTACTTTTATAGATGAGCTAATAGGTAATTTACAAATATCTGTAAAGTTTTCTAATGCATCATCAAAAACAATTTGGATATTTTTAAAGAAGCTACCATCATTCAACTCTATAAAACCAAAAGTTTTAGAATCTCTAACAGTTCTAACCCAACCCTCAACAGTAATTTCTTTATTATTATAATTGTCTATATTTGAAAATAAGTTTTTAATAATTTCCATAAATAAGCCTCCATAAAATAATTTGTTAATAATATATCACAAAAGAATAAATACTTCAAGGTGTCAATGGGGACGGAGTTTTTTGACAACATAAAAAATGAAATGATAGATAAATTTCAACAAAGATTTTAAAATAATATGGTTGTCAAAAAACTCCGTCCCCATTGACACCCATTGACAGAAAAACAAATAAGAAAAGAAGAAAGAGAAAAAGAATGGGATTTAGAACTATAATAAATTAAAGAAATCGTCGCTTACTAAAATGTAAGCGACGATATTTTGATTTTTCACGACAACTATTTGTTTTCAATTAAAATTATTTCAGTTTCATATGCATGGAAACGCCTCTTAAATGCTTGTGGTGTTTGACATTGACGTCTTCCGCATTCAAACAAAAAGCTTCGTGATGTGTCCTTATCAACTTTCACATAAAATCGAGATGGATATTTAGTAAAAGCACACCAATTTAATATTTCTCGGATTACAGGTTCCATCTTATCAGTATCAACTTTTGCGAATGATAATTCGAGACAATCATTCTGTGCATTAATAACAAAACTTGCATTATCAAATTTAGCTAAAGTTGCATTGATAAAAACTGTTTTAGATAACACTATAAACCGAGGATTAACAGAATTAAACTTAGATGCTAAATATTCCACAACCTCTTCGTTCCATTTTGAGTTTATAACTCCTGCAAAAGCATACGACATAATTTCTTCTCCTTTAAAAATTATTTTATAATAACTGACTGACCTCCAGTTGGAAAAATAAGGATTTTTGCACATTTTTGCATTAATATATTATCATATTTTTATGTTAATTGCAAGAAGAAAGCGTTGATACACTCAAACCAACGCTTTACTTTAATTATTTTTTCTCAATTTTCTGCCAATAAAACAGCTTTAAACTATCTGTTTTATCAGAGTATTTTGGGCTTACTTTCTCATATCCCTTTTGTTGCCAATATTTCAGCATTTCTTCAAGAGCTTCAATATTGTCAGCTGCAATTAAGCATATTATCTTTCATTTAATCAGCACCTTGTTGAATTTTGGTAATTTTGAGTGCTTTTATTATGTCAATGGGGACGGAGTTTTTTGACAATATTATAGAAACAAAATAAAACTCATAATACAACCTTCATGCGAATACAATTAAACAAATGTATTCGTATGGAGGTTTTGCTTTATGACCAAAATTTCAATAGAAGAGCGAGCAGTAGAGCTTGCACAGTATATAATAGATTCAAAAGATACAGTAAGAGGGACGGCTAAAAGATATGGAATAAGCAAAAGCACAGTACACAAAGATGTAAGTGAGAGATTACTAAAGATAAATCCAGCATTAGCACATGATGTTAGAATAATATTAGATGAAAATAAAGCAGAAAGACATATAAGAGGAGGTATGGCAACAAAATTAAAATACAAAAATAAAAAGAAATAAAGATTTTTCTTTATTTCTTTTAGTTATTTATTAAATTAAAGCTTTAGATTTTTTTACATCAACTACAGGAGGTATTAAAGGACTGTAACCCTCACCATCAAAAACATCCACCTCTACAGTTCTTGTTAAAACATCTTTATAACTATAAGTGACATTTCTTTCTTCATCATCGTATTTTACGATAAATAAATTAGGATAAGTTTTTTCGATTGTAGCCTCTTTTTCAAAAAATCTACTTCTTCCAAGAGTACCTTTTACAATTATCTTTTGTCCAATTTTTTCTGTGATATCTGTTTTTAAATTTGTAATATCATTTGGTAATATCATTTAACCACCTACTTTATTAAGATAGGCACATTATATCATTATCTACATAAAAAGTCAAAATAACATTATGCGACTTAAAATCAGCAAACATGCTAAAAATAAACTAAAAATGCATATAAGGATGTAAATTTTACAATTAGATTACAATATTATTACAAAAATATTACAAATCTCTTTTTCCCATAGAACCTACACCATCAATACCTTTTTTTCCATCTCTTAGGTCCTCTATAATATCATTTATAGTTAAAAATTTATTTCTAGATGTTGTAGCTATTTTTTCAGCAACTATTAAAGGATCCATGAAATCGATTAAAATTCTAGCAGGAGAAGATGCAAAATTTGCACCAGAAGTTATTATTGCCTCAAAAAAACTTTGACATGCACCAGCAAATATAGCTAAGTCTTTATTTGAAGGGATTATTTTTCGAGCTTCTATAACTGATTGAATAAAATACTTGGAATTTCTATAATTATGAATATCATTATAGTTAATTCCAGCTTTTATCATGCTATCATGTCCTGTTACTATTAAAATATCTGGTTTATATTTTGGTATTAAAAATTTTACCATTAAGGGTTGTTTAAATTCTGGTACATTGCGAACAATAGCGTTTAAACCTATTTTATTATAGTATCTTCTGGATTTTTCTGAATATCTTTTATCACCATCTAAATGTAAAATCCTACCGGTATTTTGCATAAATCGGTATTTATTTTTTATGATTTTTTTATTTAATGAGGACAAAATTCTATTTTCTATTATGTTATCTGTTCTACTAATAGGATTATCAAAATTATTAGAATCAATAATTAATAAATCATCTATAAATGCATCAGCAATAATTCTAGTTGTAATGCCTTTTAATATAGCAATTGCAGTACCATTTGTACTACTAATTATTTTATCTACAGAAAATAAGATATCACATCCATAGGATTTTCGAGCAACAATATCATTTTTTCTTATTTTCAACATTACATATCACTCCATAATATATGTCCTTATAGCATAATATGTCGAAAAAGGTTATTTGGTGAATTGACTTATACAAAGCTAATCAAAAATTATTAGTAATAGGAATTTTTTTAGATTTTATTAATATAATGAAGTATGTATTTATGAGAAAATAAGGAGGTAATTTTAATGGAGGTAGATACAACTAGACAGAACTTAACAATTAATAAACTAGTTAGTACTAAGAAACAAACAGTTACAATTGAAGGAGATATAATAGTACCAGATGTTAAGCCTGATATACTAAATACAATAGATAGCGTAGGAAATGTATGTGTATACAAAAAAGAAGTTTTAGATGGAAAAGTAAGAATAGATGGAGGAGTAAATGTTTATTTAATATATTTAGCAGATTCTCAAACAGATACTACAAGGGGGCTAAATACAACATTAGATTTTACACAAATAATGGACATGGAAGCTTGCAAATCAGATATGGATGTAATTAGTAATCTTGGCGTTAAAAATATAGAATGTAAAGTACTAAATGGAAGAAAAGTAAATATAAAAGCAGAAGTAGAAATAGAGATGCAAATATATTCAAATGAAAATATAAAGATTTTAAAAGAAATTAATAACATTAATGAAATTCAAACATTAAATTCAAAAATGAATGTAAATACTCTAATAGGAAAAGGTTCAACAAAAGCATTTGCAAAAGATACAATTTCGTATGATAATTCAGATAATTTAATGGAGATTTTAAAAGCAGAAGTTAGAGTTGTTAATCAAGAAATAAAAACAAGTTATAATAAGGTATTATTAAAAGCGGATGCAAATACTAAAATTATGTATTTAACAGAAGATGGCAGTATAAGAAAGACACAATTAAATATACCTATAATAGGATTTGTTGATGTTGCAGATGTTTCGGAAGATAATATTATAGATAGCAATTTTGAAATAAAAAATATAATTATTAAACCAAATTCAACAGAACAACATTCTATTTATATAGAAATAGAAGTGGAAATTGGCTGCAGAGTATATGGAACAAATAAATTTGAACTAATACAAGATATGTACTCTACAGAAGAAGAAATAAATTTTACAACAAGAAGAATTGAAACTGAAAGAAATAAGAAAAACAAAAAAGATATTTGTGATATAAATGAAAAAGTAGTAATTCCAGAAATAGCTAATAATGAAATTTATGATGTAGAAATTAACCCTATTATTAATAACATGAATATATTAAATGGAAGAATCATATATGAAGGAGAATTAAATTTAAACTTTTTATTTTCATCAAATGTAAGTTTGCAAATTGAAGCAAAAGACTATAAAATACCATTTAGTTTTGAAGTAAATGACGATTGTATAAATTCAAACAAAAATATAATTACTAAAACAGAATGTATAGGAGATAGTTTTAAAATAGTGGCAGAAGGGACTATAGAGTGTAATATAAAATTACAATTTAATATGGATATGTATGATACAGCTAAAATAAATATAATAGACGAAATTAAGGTAGCTGAAAACAGAAACAATCAACAAAACAGTATGACTATATATATAGTAAAATCAGGAGATTCATTATGGAATATAGCTAAAAGATATAGAACTACTATAGAAAATATTAAGAGACTTAATAATTTGGAGGAAGATAAAATTAATGTTGGAGAAAAACTATATATACAAAGGTATAATGTTAACATGATTCAACATACTGCATAAAATAATACTAATAAGCTTATAAATTTAAAGCATATTACAATATAACAAAAGAGTAAGAGAATATCTTACTCTTTTGCTGATAATATTAGATTAATATTTTTTATAAAAAAGTAATACAAAATAGGGGAGATTAAAATAAGAGGTGAAAAATGGACTTATTATATTCTAGACCTAGATTAAAAATTCCTAGATTATGTGTATTTAAAAGTAATAGAAAAAATAAAAATGAAAAGAAAATAGAAAAGTTAATATTTATATTAGTTTTAATTGTTTTTAGTATGATATGTTTAATTAAAGCTGTTGAACCAATATTTAACGAATTGTGTAAAGATAAAGCTAAAAGTATTGCGACAATTATATGCAACAGTAAAACAACTGAATGTATGCAAGGTTATAATTATTCAGACTTTATAATAATACATAAAGATGACAAAAACAATGTTGTAATGCTAGAATCCAACATGTTTAATATAAATTCAGTAACATCTGATATAGCACAAAAAATTCAAGAACAAATAAATAATACAGAAGATAGCAATATTTCAATTAGTTTAGGGAGTTTTACTGGAATTAGTTTGTTATCTGGAAAAGGTCCAAGGATACCAATTGAGATCTCAACTATAGGAAATATTTCAACTAATTTCAAAAGTGAATTTATAGAAAAAGGAATCAACCAAACTTTACATAGGCTATATTTAGAAATTGAATGTGAAATAAGTATATTAACACCATTTAATACAATTAATGAAAAAATAAAGAATGAATTTTTAATTACAGAAAATATTATAGTAGGAAATATTCCAGATGCGTATTACAATATAAAAGGAGTAACAGCAAATGATGCTTTAGAAGTAGTAGAATAAGAAAAAAGCTGTCAATATTTTTAATATTGGCAGCTTAAAATTATTGTTCTTTAATGATAACTTTTGCTATATCATAAATTAGTTTTAATTTATCTGGTGGACAATCTTTTAGCAAAATAGAAAATTCTTCATTTAGATAGTGGTTAGATGTACTACCAGTTCCAGATAAAACATCTCCTTCGGAAATATCTAATAAATCGCATATTTGATTTAATCTATTTAAATTAATTTTAGAATTTCCTCTTTCAACTCTACTTAAAAAGGCAACAGAGATGTCAATTTTTTCAGCAAGTTGTTCTTGAGTATAGCCTTTTTCTATTCTTGCTTTTTTTAATCTTTCTCCAATAATAGAATAATCTAAAGACATTTATATCACCCTTTCTTTTTTATAAAATATAGCATTACAAATTTATATTTTACAGAAAGCAATAGGTTAAATTATACTGTTGGTATAATTTAACCTATTTGTCTTAAATTATTCAATTTTGAAGTTAAAAAGTAAAACTTCTTAATAGGAAATCCCTAGTAAATGGAACATATAATAATATACATAGTAGGATAAAAACAATAAAAATAGTTAATACAAAAGCTATTAAATTTTTTACCCAATGGTCTATTTTGTACTTTATAATATCTATAATCGAAGGTTCATAATAAGTTCTATTTTGAGATGTAGTTCTATTTGTATTTTGAGGTGTATTTTTTATATTATTAGCAGTAGAATTAGTATTGTTATTCTGAGCCGAAGAATGATTATAATTAGTATTGTAATTATTCTTTAATTTAGAAATCTCAGAAGATAAAACCTGATTATCTTTAACTAATTGATTATATTTGTTTATATCAATTATTGGTTCTGTTATATTTAATTGGTCATCATATTTTTTCTTTTTTTCAGAGTCAGATAAAGTTTCATAAGCTTCACTAATTTTTTTGAAGCGTTCTTCTGCAAGTTCTTTATTTTCTTTAGTAGAATCTGGATGATACTTTTTTGCAAGAGTTTTATAAGCCTTATTTATAACTTCAGAAGAAGCATGTCTACTAACCTCTAATTCTTCATAATAATTTTTCATAATTTACCTCTTAAAAAGTATAACAAATATATAATGTAAAGTAAACAGTTTTGTAATACTATAAAAAATATTTTTTAATAATCAAAGATAAGTCTTGCAAAAATAAAAAACTATGATAAAATAAGAGAAAAAATGTTCGAGTTTTAAATATTGAGAGGTAAAAAATGATAGCATATCTTAATGGAATATTAGAATTGAAATTTAATGGATACATTATAATAGATGTTATGGGAGTTGGATATAAAGTTTTTATGTCAGAAACTTCAATAAACAAATTAGGAGAAATAGGAGACAAAGTAAAAGTATACACACACTATCATGTAAGAGAAGATGAGATTAGCCTTTATGGATTCTTAAATATAGAAGAATTAAACATGTTTGAATTATTAATATCTGTAAGTGGTGTTGGAGCAAAATCTGCATTAAATACTTTAGCATATATAGAACCATCAACATTTGCGTTAGCAGTTGTATCAAATGATACGAGTAAACTAGTAAAAATTCCTGGAATTGGAGCAAAAACTGCAGCAAGAATAGTATTAGAACTAAAAGATAAACTAAAAAATCAGGATATAGTTAAAAATAAAGTAGATAAAATTGAAAGTAATATAGAAAATAAAGAAAATATAGAAGAGGCAATAACTGCACTTCAAGTATTAGGATATAATAGAAAAGAAATAGAAAAAACATTTGAAAAAATAGAAGATACTAATATTTCACTTGAAGAGTTAATAAAAAAAGGATTAAAATACTTATCAACAAGATAAATTACAATTAGAATAGGAGAAATTTATGGAAGATAATAAACCATTAGCATATAGAATGCGTCCTAGAACACTAGAAGAATATGTTGGACAAGAACATATATTAGGAAAAGATAAAATATTATATAGAACAATAAAAGCCGATAGATTATCAAGTATAATATTATTTGGACCTCCAGGCTGTGGTAAAACTTCACTTGCAAAGGTTATAAGCGAAACTACAAAATATAAATTTGAAAAAATTAATGCAGTTACCTCAGGAGTTTCAGATATAAAAAAGATAATAGAAGATGCAAAAAATGTGTTTTTAAATCCAACAGGAAAATGTATATTATTTATAGATGAAATTCATAGATTTAATAAATTACAACAAGATGCATTACTTCCAGCAGTTGAAGATGGTACTATTATTTTGATTGGAGCAACAACAGAAAATCCGTATTTTTCTGTAAACAAAGCTCTAATTTCTAGATCAATGGTATTTAAACTAGAACCTTTAAATGAAAATGATATTTTAAAAGTTTTAAAGATGGCGCTTGAAAGAAAAGACGGATTAGGAGAGTACAATATAAATATAAGTGATAATACTTTAAAAAATATTGCAAAGATTTCAGGAGGAGATGTAAGAACAGCATTAAACGGATTAGAAATAGCAGTGCTTACAACTTCAATGGATAAAGATGGAATAATTAATATAACAGACCAAATTGCAGCAGATAGTATGCAAAAAAAGAAAACTTTTTTTGACAAATCAGGAGATAGTCATTATGATAATATAAGTGCATTTATAAAATCTATGAGAGGAAGCGATCCAGATGCAGCTATTTTTTATTTAGCGAGAGCATTAAATGCTGGTGAAGATCCTATGTTTTTAGCTAGAAGAATTGTAATTGCTGCATCAGAAGATGTAGGAATGGCAAATCCAAATGCAATAGTAGTTGCTACTTCTGCAATGCAAGCTGTTCATCAAATTGGAATGCCAGAAGCTAGGATAATACTTGCTGAAGCTACAATATATGTTGCAACATCTAAAAAATCAAATGCTTCATATTTAGCTATAAATAAAGCAATTGAAGATGTTAGTACAAAAGATACAGGAGAAATACCAATGCATATTAGAAATGCACCTGCAGAAGGAATGAAGGATTTAGGATATTCTAATGGATATAAATATCCACATGATTATCCAGGACATGTTGTAGAACAGCAATATTTACCAGATAAAATGCTTGGAACAAAATATTATTTAAAAGATGAAAATATAAAAAATTAATAATAAATTGAATATTTTAACAAAAATCTCTTAAACTATAAATATGTTAAGAGATTTTTTTGATATAAAAAGAGTTTTAATTGGAATATTTTCTGGTATTGTGAGCGGACTATTTGCAACAGGTGGAGGAATGATATTAGTTCCGGCTTATATATACATACTAAATATGAGCGAAGTGGAATCAAGAGCCACTTCTGTACTATGTATATTACCAATGGTGGTTACTAGTGGATTTTTTTATTACAAAAATAATTATATTGATTGGAAAATAGGCTTGTTTTGCGCAATAGGAGGAATACTAGGAGGATTGGTTGGAGCAAAGTTACTAAATAAGCTGCCCATAAAATATTTAAAAATTGCATTTACAATTTTTTTAATATATGCATCATATAAAATGATTATATAGTGCAGAAACAGAAAGGAGATTGATTATAATATTAGAAACATTAATTGGTTTTATTTCTGGAATTGTAAGTGGAACAGGAATGGGTGGAGGAACAATTTTAATTCTTTGCTTATCTTTATTTATGGGAATAGACCAAAAAGTAGCCCAAGCCACTAATCTAGTTTTCTTTATTCCAACTTCAATTGCAGCTATATATATTAATATAAAAGAAAAAAAGATTGAATGGAAAACTGCTAAAGTGGTAATTGTTTGGGGAATAATAGGAGCAGTAACAGGAGCATTAATAGCTTTAAAAGTTAATGTAAAAATTTTAAAAAAATTATTTGGCATTTTTTTAGCTGTTATTGCAATACATGAAATATATATTTTAATAAAAGAGTATAAAAAAGATAAAAAAAATAATAATAAATAATAAGATTAAAAACTAAAGGAGGAACAGATATGAAATTTGCAAAAGGTATGATACTAGGAGGAATGATTGCAGCAGGTGTTATGATGGTATATGCAGATAATAATATGAATACAAAAAAAATAATGAAAAAAGGAAAACAATTAGCAAGAAAGATGGGAATAATGTAATCCCATCTTTACTTTTGTATAATAAAACTTTTGCTGAGTCTTATTTAATGCAAGGTTTGTTATCAAATTTGCAATCATCTTTTTTGTCACCAATAAAGCAATCACATTCTTTCATATCTACACCTTTTAAGCATTTGCCTTCGCGATGACATTTAGAGCAAACTTTTACATGTTTTACTTTATTTACCCATATTTGAACTTCATATTTTCTGTCAGGACAAAGTGGACCAAATACAAATTCACCATCACAATCTGTAAAAGTATGAGAAACTGGTTTTCTTTCAGGTTTGCCACAGCTAAAATCAACTTCTATTAATTTTACTACTGCATCTTTTATAGGTTCTTTGTGACAGTCTTTTACAACACCATATAAAACACTTCTGTCATCTTCAGGTAATACAATGTCTAAATCATATTGTTTTCCAGTAGCAATATGACCATCAACATCTACAATTGAACAACATTTATTTTCAAAATCCATTAAAATACATATCCTTTCATATTTTTTATATAAGCATAAAAGCTTTTGCTATATTATATGAAAAATAAGAAATAGTGTTACATTATAGAAGAAAATGTTATTTTTAAAAAATAAAACTATATAATTGACCCCAAAAATAATTACTGATATAATAAACATGCTAAATAAAACTAAAGAAGGAAGGAAAAACATACATGCAAATCCTTAAAAAAAATAATGAAAATGGAGTAACATTAATAGTATTAATAATTACAATTATTATATTATTAATACTATCTTCTGTAAGTATAAAAATAGTAAAAGATAATGGAATAATCTTCCATACTAAAAATGCACTAAAAGATTATTCAGAAACAGAATTTGAAGACCAAATAGGAGTAATCTTTGCTTTATATTTACAAACAGATTATTCAGGTCAAATAGTTAATTATAAAGAAGTGGTAAATGATATACTAGATATATTTAATTATCCAAATATAAATGAAGAAACAGGAGAATTAAAAGACCCTAATAAAGCTACAACAGATGAATACACTATAACTGCAAGTAACGGATTAGTAGAAGTTGTTGATAAAAACGATCAATCATTATTAAAAATAAAATATGATGAAACTGGAAGAAGCATCAAAATATATTATAACGGTAAAAAATGGGAATATGAAAATTTTACATTAAAGAAAAAAACAGATATATATGTAGAATATACAGGAGAAGAAACGACATCTGATACAGATGAATATATTACAGGCTTATGGAAATATAAAAAGAATGAAAATGGAACATTAACAATAATAGGTTATTTAGGAACGACAGAAGAAGAACTAAAAGATGTAACAGTTCCAAATAAAATTAATGGACAAGTGGTAGAATATTTTGATGGATTTGGCAAAAACTTAACAGGAACATTAACAATATCAAATGGATTAAAAACCATAGAGAACTATGGTAGTTACCAAAAACTAGCTAATATAAGGTTGAATAAATTAGTAATTGGAGAAGAATGTGTATTACAAAGTGGGTATTTTTTCACAAAAGCAACAATAGGTACAATAGAAATAGAAGATAATGTAATAATGAATGGAGATGCCATATTTGGAATGGCAAGTGTAAATGATATAATTGTTAGAAATAATTTAGAAATAAAATCGGGAGCAGGAAATGGTTTCTGTTTTACAACAATAAAAAATAATTTAACAGTTGGAGATAATTGTAAATTTATTAATAATTCACAAGGATTAAATGTTGGAGGGAAATTTATTATAGGTAACAATTGTAATATAAATATTGGACAAACAGCTGCCAAGGAAATTTCTATTGGAAAGAACTGTACAATTACACAATTAAATATATGTCCAAAATTAACTAAATTGCAAATAGGAAAAGGAACTATTGCAAATGGATCAGTATTTAATAATGCGCAACTAAGTAATGAAGATGTAACAAAAGCATTAAAAGTTCTTAATACAATAAAAGGACAATCTTTTACAAATAACTCAGTAATAACAGAAGTTGAAATCGCAGAAAATAGTAATATTGGAGCAGCTATGTTCCAAAAATGTACGAATTTAAAAAAACTTATAATAAATAATAATACTACAATTCAAAATAATGCTTCATTTAAATCATTAGCGATAGAAGAATTAATAATAAAAAATAATGTTATATTTTCTCCTTGCTATAATATGTTTCAAGGATGTTCAAAATTAAATAAAGTAACGATAGGTGAAAACAGTTCTTTAACTAATGACTTTTTTAATTCATGCCCTATTGTAGATTTAGAAATAGGAAAAGGTACAGTAGGTACAAATACAACATTTTTAAATTGCACAAAAATAGAAAATATAAAATGGTACTTAACAGATGAACAAATAAGTCAGTGTAAAGAAGGAAAAGTTGATACAGTAATATCAGCGGCTAAAATGTTTAGTAGAATTTTAGGATATAACACATATACAAAAGAGTTTAGCTTTAATAAAATAATATTTACAAAACAATAAAATATACAGTAGAGGATGGTTTAGGTAAAAACATCCTCTATTTTTATATATAATATTGTTAATTAATGTTGAAAAAAGAGCATAAATATGATATAACTTAAAACAAATTAAATTAGAAAAGGAAAATGAAAAATGCAAAAAAATAAAGATAAAAAAGAAGAAAAAATCAATAAAAAAAAGGCAGATAAAATGGCAGTTGCTACTAAAATTATTGCTGGTATATTAGTATTATTAATGTTACTAAGTATAGCAGGAAGTTTCATATATTATCTTTTAAAAATAATTTAAGGAGAATAAAAAAATGAGTGAAAGTCCATTTATAAAAGTAGAAAATTTTTGGAAAGGTGTAACCTTAAGCTTAAATAATCCATGGAGTATTATTACACTAATTATAGATATAATAATTGTTATATTTTTAATAGTTAAAGTTGTAAAAATATTAAAAGGTTCAAGAGCAATGCAATTAATAAAAGGTATTTTATTCTTGATAATCATAACTTGGCTAAGTGGTATATTTAACTTTCAAATTTTAAACTATATATTAACTACTATAATGACATATGGTGTTATTTTATTAATTGTATTATTTCAACCAGAATTAAGAAGAGCTTTAGAGCAATTAGGTTCATCTAATAAATGGACTAAGTACTTTGGACTAGAAAAAGATATTATTTCTAAAACTAAAGAAGGAATTTATAAAATTGTTTTAGCTGTTGTAGAACTATCTAAAAATAAAACAGGAGCTTTAATAGTAATTGAAAGAGATATAAAATTAAAGGAAATAATATCAACAGGTGTAACTTTAAATGCTGAAATTTCACCACAATTATTAGTAAATATATTTACTCCAAATACACCATTACACGATGGAGCAGTTGTAATTAAAGATAATAAAATAGCAGCGGCAGCTTGTATGCTTCCTTTGGCAAATGATGAAGATATAGCAAGAGAATTAGGAACAAGACACAGAGCAGCAATTGGTATGAGCAAAGAGTCAGATGCAATTATAATAGTAGTATCAGAAGAAACGGGAAGAATATCAATAGCAAAAGAAGGAACATTAATAGCAGATCTAAAAGAAGAAGCTATTAAAAAGATACTAATTAGTAATATTATTACCAAAAGATTTAAAGAAGAAGATAAAACAACAATATTAGATAGAATAAAAAATATAAAGAATATAAGAAAGAAAAAAGCAGAATAAAAATGAGAAATATTAAACTAACAATAGAATATGATGGAAAAGACTTTAATGGTTGGCAAAAACAACCTACGCAATTAAATATACAGGGTGAAATAGAAAGAGCAATAAACCTTATAACAGGAGAAAATGTAGAATTAATTGCATCTGGTAGAACTGATGCAGGAGTACATGCTTTAAAACAAATAGCAAATTTTAAAACAAATTCGAATATACCTATAAGAAAAATACCTATAGCTATTAATACTAAACTAAAAAGAAGCATTAGAATTATTAATGCAGAAGAAGTAGATGAGCAATTTCATAGTAGATATCATTGTAAAAGAAAAACATATGAGTATACAATAAATAATTCTGAAAATGGAACAGCAATATTTAGAAATTATCAGTACAACTTTCCAGAGAAATTAGATGAAGAAAGTATGAATAAGGCTATTAAATACTTTATAGGAGAACATGATTTTAGTGCTTTTAAAGCAAGTGGAACTAGTTCAAAAAGCGCAGTTAGAATAATATATAGCGGAGAAGTAATAAGAAATTGTGATATTATAAAAATAAAAATTACTGGAAATGGATTTTTATACAACATGGTAAGGATAATTGCTGGAACATTAGTAGAAGTAGGACTAGGCAAAATAAAACCAGAATACATAAAAGAAATAATAAAGTCAAAAGACAGAACAAAAGCAGGAAAAACACTACCACCACAAGGGTTATGCTTACTAGATGTAGAATACATTTAAAAAGCATAAAAAAATAATAATATATATTGATTTTAAATATAAAAAATTGTATAATTTCAATATTGAAAATAAGAAAAATGGAGAAGCAAATGAGTAAAAAAGAAAAAATAAAAGGACCAATGAAAAAATGGAAGAAAAATTTGATAACAGTTATTGTTATACTAATAGTACTTGGAATGAGTTCAGGCTTATTCTTACTATATGGACCATATGGAGGATTTAGGGAATGGCTAATTACAACAGCAATGACAACTTTAAATCATCAATATTTTGCAACATGGTTTTATGATGACAAAACTATACAAGATGTTTTATCTAATAATGCTGTAATAGAATCAGGCGAAGATACAAATACATCAGAAGTAGAATTAGTAAGTTATGATAAAAAAGTTACATATGCAAATGAATATGAAGAAGCTATATTAAAAAAAGATGAAGGAAATGACTTATATAAAGTTATACCAATAAAAGGTAAAGGATATTCAGGAAATTTAATAGCTGTTTATGATCCATCTAAAATATCAGTATGTGTTACAAAACACTTAGGAACAAAAGGACAATATTTAGTTGATATGGCAACAGATAATAATGCGGTTATTGCAATAAATGGAGGAGGATTTGTAGATCCTAACTATAACAGCTTAGGTGGAATACCACAAGGAACAGTTATTAAAAATGGAAAAATTATTACTAACAGAACTTATAAAAAAACTGGCGGAATTATAGGCTTTACAAAAGATAATAAATTAATATTAGCAAGAATGACAGCAAACGAAGCAATAAAAAATGGTGTTAGAGATGCTGTAACATTTGGACCATTTCTAATAGTAAATGGAAAACCATCATTCATAAAAGGAAATGGAGGCTGGGGAGAAGCTCCAAGAACAGCTATAGGACAAAGAAAAGATGGTATAGTTTTATTCTTAGTAATAGATGGAAGAATGGTTGGAAGACCAGGAGCAGACATGGTAGACTTAACTGAAATAATGCAAAATTATGGAGCTTATAATGCTGCAAACCTAGATGGTGGAACATCATGTGGTTTAGTTGTAAATGGAAAATTAATAAATGATCCTGTAAATGGAAATGGAAAACACAAAACAAGAATGATTGCAACAGGATTTATTGTAAAAAAATAAATTTATATAAAAAGCACACAGAATTTATTATTCTGTGTGCTTTTTTTTATAAGAAAAAAATAAAAAAAATTTAAAAAACTATTGCATAATATAAAAAGTTATATTAAAATATACATGAAGTGGTAGAAAGTGGTTTAAAGTGTCACAAAAGTGAAAAGAGGTGAAACCAAATTGTTTATAGGTGAATACGAACATAGTGTTGATGCTAAAGGCAGAGTAATAATGCCAGCAAAGCTTAGAGAAGACATCGGTGAGAAGTTCATTGTAACAAAAGGACTTGACGGATGTTTATTTGCGTATTCAAAAACAGAATGGTTAAATTTCGAAGAAAAGCTAAAAACTTTACCACTAACGAATAAAAATGCTAGAGATTTTGTTAGATTTTTCTTATCTGGCGCTGTAGAATGCGAAATAGATAAACAAGGAAGATTTTTATTACCAAATAACTTAAGAACTTATGCCAAACTAGAAAAAGAAATAAATATAATTGGTGTAGGAACAAGAATTGAAATTTGGAATAGAGAAAATTGGAAAAATTACAGTAGTAGTGAGAATATTTCAGCAGATGAAATAGCAGAAAATATGACAATGCTTGGTATATAACTTGCAAAAGTTTATATAAAATACAAAAGATTAAATAAGAAACAAATGAAAAATAAAAGGTTCTGCCTTTTGCAAGATACAAAAGATAAAGCATACAAAAGAAAAAATTTACAAATGAATTGTAAAAAAACAAAAGATTTGTAAGTGCAAAAGAAAAAAACAATTATAAACAAAAGCCTAAAGGCGGGCCAAAGGTCCGCCTAAAAAAATCAAATAGGAAGGATGTTTAAATGGAATTTAAACATATACCTGTACTTTTAAATGAATGTATAAATGGATTAGAAATTAAACCAGATGGAATATATGTAGATGGTACATTAGGTGGTGCAGGTCATAGTAGCGAAATCGTAAAACACTTATCTACAAAAGGGACTTTAATTGGTATAGATAGAGATGAAGAAGCATTAAAAGCAGCTAGTGAAAAACTAAAAGAATATAAAAATGTAAAATACATTTATGGTAATCATGATAATATAAAAGAAATACTAGAACAATTAAAAATAGACAAAGTAGATGGTATACTTTTAGATTTGGGAGTTTCGTCATATCAGCTAGATGAAAAAAATAGAGGCTTTAGTTATATGGCAGATGCAAAGTTAGATATGAGGATGGATAAAACAACAGGTATAACTGCAGAAGAAATAGTAAATACATATTCGGAAGATATTTTATCTAAAATAATTTTTGAATATGGAGAAGAAAGATTTGCAAAAAAAATTGCTAATAATATATGTAAATATAGAAAAGAAAAAAGAATAGAAACAACTAAAGAATTATCAAAAATAATAGAAAACTCTATTCCAAAATCAATGCAAAATAATGGACATCCAGCAAAAAGAACATTTCAAGCAATACGAATAGAAGTAAACAACGAAATAGAGCCATTATATAAAACAATATTAGATTGCATAGATGTTTTAAAATCACATGGTAGGCTTTGTGTAATTACATTTCACTCATTAGAAGATAGAGCAGTTAAAAATGCTTATACAGAAGCAAATGGAAAATGTATATGTCCACCAGGATTACCATACTGCGTATGTGGAGCAAAAAAACTAGGAAAAATAATCAATAAAAAGCCAATAGTAGCAAATGATTTAGAAGCAAAAGAAAATTCTAGATCAAGAAGCGCAAAGTTGAGAATATTTGAAAAGATATAAGGAGGTGAAAACTTATGGCAGGATACAATAGAAATAGGTATCAATATGAAACAAGTCCAAGAAAATTAGAACCAGAATATAGACCTATTCAAAAAAAATATCCGAAAAAAAGTACTGCAGCAAAGAAAAGTAATATATCAACTAAAAAAAGCATAAATGCACAGACAAAAACAATAAAAGCACAATATAAGGCAATACTTTATGTTGTAGTAGCTTTTGCAATATTATTTGCCATAAGTTATAGAAATACTGTTATATCTGAAAAATATAGTCATATTAAAGAAGTAAAAAGCGATCTAGCAACAATAGAAAAAGAAAATGAACAAATGGAAGTAAGCATAGAAAGTAAAACAAATTTAGGAACAATAGAAAAAGAAGCAAAAGAAAAATTAGGCATGAAAAAATTAGATGATAATCAGGCAATATATGTAAATTTAGATAAAAAAGATTATGTAGAATCAATGACAGATGAAATTGTTAAAAATAATAATCAAAATATATTCCAAAAAATTATTGCTAAAATTCAAAATATATTTTAATTAGAAAAGAACTATAAATTAAACAATAAATAAAAAAGAATTAGGAAACTAATTCTTTTTTTTATATAGAGATAATAAAATTAATAATAATATATTTGTTAAAGGAATGATAAAATGAAAGAGATTAGCAGAAAAAAAAGAATGAGAAATGGTTTGCTTTTTTCAATAATAGTATTATTTGCTTTAATTTTTAGAGTTGGTTGGATACAATTTGTAAATGGAGGTGAATTGCAAACTTTAGCCTATGAACAACAAACATTAGATAGAAAAATTAATCCTAAAAGAGGAACAATATATGATAGAAACAAAAATAAATTAGCTGTTAGTAGTACAGTGTACACAATAACAATAACTCCTACTAATATTGAAGAAGAAAATAAAGAAAAAGTAGCAAAAGAAATTAGTGATATATTTAATTTAGACTATGAAACTATATTAAAAAAAGTTAAAAAAAGAAGTTCTATAGAAACAGTTGCTAAAAAACAAGACAAAGAATTGGTAGATAAACTTAGTAAATGGATGATAGAAAATAAAATTGAAAAAGGTATTAATATAGATGAAGATACTAAAAGATTTTATCCATACAATAATTTAGCATCTCATATAGTTGGTTTTTGTGGAAGCGATAATCAAGGGCTAGGAGGAATAGAAGCAAAGTACGATGAAATTTTACAGGGAAAAAAGGGGAGAATAACTAAAGTAAAAGATGCATCTGGAGGAGAAGTTGATGGAACATTGGAAAAATATACAAATGCAATAGATGGAAATGATGTTATAACAACAGTAGATATGACTATACAATCAATTGTTGAGAAATATTTAGAAGATGCGTGTATAGATAATAAATGTACTGATGGTGGTAATATTATAATTGCAAATCCAACAACAGGTGATATTTTAGCAATGGCTACTTATCCAAGCTATAATTTGAATTCACCATATGAAATAAATAATGAAGAATTGAAAAATGTATGGGATACATTATCAAATAAAGAAAGATCTGAAGCTTTACAGGGAATGTGGAGAAATAAAGCAATAGCAGACACATATGAACCAGGGTCAACATTTAAACTAGTAACAACATCTGCAGCACTAGAAGAAGGAATAACAACAACAGATAAAAGTGGAGAGTTTTGCTGTACAGGAAGTATAAACATTGCAGGAACAAGAATAAAATGCTGGAGATACTATAGACCACATGGTAGTGAGAGCTTAAGACAGGCACTTATGAATTCATGCAATCCAGTATTCATAGGATTAGGACAAAAAATTGGAGTTGATACTTATTATACTTATTTAGAAAAGTTTGGTTTTCTAAATAAAACTGGAATAGATTTACCAGGAGAAGCAAAAGGAATATTCTTAGATAAATCTAAAGTTGGTCCAGTAGAATTAGCTACTATTTCGTTTGGCCAAAGGTTTGAGGTAACGCCTATACAAATGATTTCTATGGTATCTACTATAGCAAATGGTGGTAATAGAATGAAATTGAGGTTAGTAAAAAAAATTATTGATTCACAAACAGGAGAGGAAAAAGAAATAGAACCACAAAGCACAGGGCAAGTAATATCTAAAGAAACAGCAAATAATGTATTAAGTATGATGGGATCAGTAGTTGGAGAAGGAACAGGAAAAAATGCACAAGTAGTGGGATATCAAGTTGGTGGAAAAACAGGAACATCAGAAGATGGAGTTAATACTAATAAATATGTAACATCATTTATAGGCGTTGCCCCGATATCTGATCCAAAAGTCACAATATTGGTTACACTATATAATCCAACAGGTGAAGGGGGACACCAAGGAGGTGCTGTAGGAGCACCAGTAGCTGGAAAAGTATTAAATGAAGTTTTACCATACTTAGAATTAAAGCAAGACAACGAAAAGACCAAACAGAATGTAGAAAATGTAACTGTTCCAGATATAACTTATAAAACTGTAAAAGAAGCAGAGAAGATTTTAAAAGAGAAAAACTTAAAAATAAAATTAGATAAAGAAATAGCAAGTAACGAAAAAGAAAAAGTTATTATTAAAGAACAAAGTCCGAGTGCAGGAATTAGTATAAATGCTGAAAGTACAGTAATGGCAAAAATTCAGTAAGTTATAAGCTAAGATATTAAATTCAAAACAAATACTGTACAAATATTGAATTTAATTATATAATACATATAATTAAATAGAAAGGAAGATTGGTTATGGAATTAAAAAAAGTCCTAGCTAACATAGAAGGCTTAAAAGCCAAGGGAAGTCTAAAATTAGAGGTCTCTAGTATTGAATGTGATTATAGAGAAGTAAAAGAAGGAAGTATGTTTGTAGCGATTAAAGGCTACGAAGTTGATGGGCATACATTTATAAATAAGGCAATAGAAAAAGGAGCAAAAGTAATAATTTTTGAAGAGGGTTCAAACTATAAAGAATTTATTTCAAACAAAGATGTTACATTTATTATGGCACCAAATACAAGATTAGCATTAGCATTATGCTCTTGTAATTTTTATGATAATCCATCTAAAAAGATGAAAATAATAGGTATAACTGGTACAAAAGGAAAAACAACAACCAGCTTTATGTTAAAATCCATATTAGAGAAACAAGGTAAAAAAGTAGGTTTAATAGGAACAATAGCTGTTTATATAGGAGATAAATTAGTTAAAAATTCTGATAGAACAACTCCAGAAAGTAATAAATTACAAAAAATATTAGCAAAAATGTATGAATTAGGTATAGAGATTGTTATTATGGAGGTCTCTTCACAAAGTTTAAAATTAGATAGAGTTGCAGGAATAGATTTTTATGCTGGAATATTTACAAATTTATCAGAAGAACACATAAGCAAAAATGAGCATAAAGATATGCAAGAATATTTTGAATCAAAAATGAGATTATTTAATAATTGTGAATATGCATTTGTAAATGCAGATAGTATTTATACAGAAAAAGTTCTAAAAAGTATCTCTGTAGAAAATGTGCAGACATATGGAATCGATAACTATTGTAATTTATTAGCAAAAGATGTAACAGTTACAAATACATATGTGGACTTTAGAGCAAAAATAAAAGACAAAAATGAAAGAATAAAGGTTTCTATACCAGGAAGATTTAGTGTATACAACGCACTTGCAGCAATTAGTGTAGCAAGAATTTTTGGAGTAACAGTAGAACAAATTAAAGAAGCTCTAGAAAATGTAAGAGTACCAGGTAGAAGTGAACTTGTAGAAAATAAAGAAGAATTAAAAATAATGATAGATTATGCTCATACACCAGAGAGTTTAAAAAGTATTTTGCAAACTGTAAAAACATATACAATTGGAAGAGTTATTTGCGTTTTTGGATGTGGTGGAGATAGAGATAAAAATAAAAGACCACTAATGGGTGAAATATCAGGAAAACTTGCAGATTACACTATTATAACATCAGATAACCCAAGAACAGAAAATCCAGATGAAATAGTATTGGAAATAGAAAATGGAATAAAGAAAACAAAAGGAAAATATGAATGTATTTTAGATAGAAGAGAAGCAATGAAAAAAGCAATAAGTATGGCAAACAAAAAAGATATTGTTGTTTTAGCTGGAAAAGGGCATGAGGTATATCAAGAAATAGGTAAAGAAAAATATCCATTTGATGAAAGAATAATTATAAAAGAAATATTATCTGAACTAGAAAATGAACCTAAAAAAAAGAAAAAGAAATAAAAAAATAAAACTTCAGATGTCAATAAAAAAACGAAAATGCACTTCAAAGAAAAAAATTTCGGATGACGATGAGCGAACGAAGTGAGCGAAAGGAAAAAATATGAATTACCAAGTAAAAGTATTATTATTATCATTTGGTATAGGAATAATAATATCACTTATAATATTACCAATATTAAAACGATTAAAAGTAGGTCAAATAGAAAGAGAAGATGGACCACAAAGCCATTTAAAAAAACAAGGAACTCCAACTATGGGAGGAATTATTACAATTATTTCTATTATTATAATGACAACAATAATTTGTATTGGATACATAGGAAATCAAACAGATCTTATATTTAAATTACTTCCACTAGTATTAGTTTCAATAGGATTTGGATTAGTAGGATTTGTAGATGATTTTAAAAAATTAGTTTTGAAAAACACAGAAGGATTAAAACCATCTTATAAAATGTTAGGATTGTTAATTATATCAGTTACATTTGTTGTGTTTTTATATAAAAAAGTAGGAACTCAAACATTAATACCAATTGTAAAACAATATATAAATTTACCAGTATGGGTATATATACCATTTGCAATATTTGTAATGCTTGGAACAACAAATGCTGTTAATCTTACAGATGGAATAGATGGGTTAGCAACTAGTGTAACGACTATAATTATTGCAACATTAACAATTATAGGAATTATATTAGATGTAAAAGAAGTTGTTTTATTAGGAAGTATGGTATGTGGAGCAAACTTAGCCTTTTTAATATTTAATATGTATCCAGCAAAAGTATTTATGGGAGATACAGGTTCTTTATTGCTAGGTGGAGTTATTGTATCAATGGCTTTATACTTAAAAATGCCTTTGATATTAATTGTAATTGCATTAGTACCAGTTTTAGAAACTTTATCTGTTATGATACAAGTAGTATACTTTAAAAAAACAGGAAAAAGAATATTCAAAATGGCACCATTACATCACCACTTTGAACTTTCTGGATGGAACGAAAATAAAGTTGTTTCAGTATTTAGTATAGTAACTCTATTATTATGTATTATAGGGTTAAAAATAATTTAATGAGGAGATAAAATGGTAACTTCAATTGAGAATAAGAATAGTAAAGTAGTTCAAAACAGACCAATTGATTTCATATTATTAGTAGATGTTTTAATCATGCTTGCACTAGGCATTGTTATGGTAATGTCAGCAAGTTCACCTACATCCTTAGCAGAAACAGGAAAAAGTTATACATATGTAAAAACACAAGCAATAAGTGCTGTACTTGGATTAATTGGAATGTTTATTATATCAAAAATTAACTACAATTTATATAAAAAATTTTATAAGTTAATATACTTTGTAGTTGTCGTTCTACTAGCTTCAGTAGCTGTAATTGGAAAAGGAGCAGGTGGAGCAAAAAGATGGATAGATTTAGGATTTATAAGTTTCCAACCATCAGAACTTGCTAAAATAGGCCTTATTATATTTTATTCTGCTTTGTTATCTAACAATAAAGAAAGAATAAGCCAATTATGGGGTGGCTTTTTATATCCAATGTTATTTTTAGTTCCAGTTGTTGGAATTTTAATTGGAGTACAAAACCATTTAAGTGCTACTATTTTAATTGTAGCAATTGTATCTGTTTTAATGCTTATGGCAGGTAGTAAGTTTAGATATTTTGTTTCATTTGGTGTGCCAGGTGTTGGTATATTAGGTACTATTATGCTTGTTTATGCAAAAGCAACAGGGAAAGGTGCTTTTAGAATTAATAGATTAGTAGCTTTTCTTGATCCATTTGCAGATGTTAAAGAAACAGGCTGGCAAATAGTACAAAGTTTATATGCTATAGGTTCAGGAGGATTATTTGGAGTAGGACTAGGAAATAGTACACAAAAATATCTATATTTACCAGAAGCACACAATGACTTTATATTTTCAATAATAGCAGAAGAATTAGGATTTGTAGGATGCGTTTTTGTTATTGCATTGTTTGCAATATTTATATGGAGAGGTATTATAATTGCAATGAAAGCACCAGATATGTTTAGTAGCTTATTAGCAGTAGGTATAACTACAATGGTAGGGTTACAGGCAATAATTAATATAGCTGTTGTAACATCTTCAATGCCAAATACAGGTATGCCATTGCCATTTTTTAGCTATGGAGGTACATCACTTTTAATAATGTTATGTTCAGTGGGAATCTTATTAAACATATCAAGATGTGCAAAAAAATAAATATAATTGTAAAGAAATATACAGATATTTTTAGAAAGGAAAAAAATATGAAAGTTATAATAGCAGCAGCTGGTACAGCAGGGCACATTAACCCAGGAATATCAATTGCAAATAAAATAATGCAAGAAGAGCCATCTTCTGAAATAATATTCATCGGAACAAATAGAGGTTTAGAAAAAGATTTAGTATCTAGAGCTGGATATAAATTAGAGACAATAGATGCATATGGTTTAACACTATCTAATATAACTAAAATATTTAAAATATTAAAGGGATTTAGAGAGGCTAAAAAAATAATAAAAGACTTTAAACCGGACATAGTAATTGGAACAGGTGGATATATATGTGGAGCAGTAATTACTCAAGCTCATAAATTACATATTCCAACAATGTTACATGAAAGCAATGCATTTCCAGGAAAAGCTGTAAAAATGTTAGCTAAAAGCACAGATACAATATTAGTAGCATTTGAAGATGCAAAAGAAAGAATAAATGGTGCTAAAAAGATAGTTGTTACTGGAACACCTACCAAAATTAAATCGCTTAATTTAAGTCAAGATGAAAAAAATAGAAAAATTAAAGAAATAGGATTAAGTGAAGAAAAGCCAATCTTACTAGTATTTGGAGGTAGCCAAGGAGCTAAGGCAATAAATGATGCAATTTTAAAATTAATTAATGATAAAAAAATAAAAGACTATCAAATGATATGGGCACCAGGGCCAAAACAATATGAAATAATCAAAGAAGAATTAATAAAAAAAGGAACAGACATTGATAATATTCCTCAAGTAAAAATATATTCATACATATACAATATGGAAGAAATGATGAATATAGCAGATTTAATAATATGTAGAAGTGGAGCAATGACAGTAACAGAAGTAGCAAAAGTGGGAAAAGTAGCAATATTTGTTCCTTTACCTGGAGTATCACAAAATCATCAAGAATATAATGCAAAAGTTTTAGAAAAAAGAGGAGCAGCCAAAATAATACTAAATAAAGACTTAGAAACAATAGATTTAAATCAATATATAGAAGAACTAATATTAAATAAGAGTCTTTTAAATGAAATGGAAAAGAAATCAAAAGATGTCTCTTTAAATGATGTGGAAGATAAAATATATAAGGAAATAAAAGAATTATTATAACAATAAAGTTACAGAAAAATTAAGTTTTTATGACAAATAGAGAAAAGTGGCAAAATACAGTCACTTTCTTTTTTTATTTAGTACAAACGGTCGAAAACTGTAAAAGAATGCGTTGGAAAAAGCTTGAAAATATGTAGAAGTAGAGATATAGTTATTTTGTATACAATAAGGGGGAGTTATGAAGCATTTTTACGGAGGGACTTTTATAAATCGAGGCGATTTAAGAAAAGTTGGTATAGAATATCCAATTAAATTGGAATATTATAAAACAATACCCAATAATGAATTATTAAAAAATACAAATGAAGTAAAATATGGAATAGAGGTTGTAAAAACATCTTATATACAGGATGAAGTAAAAATAGAAAATAAAGAGATGTTAGGATTAACAAGAGATGAGAATATAGTAAATAAAATACTAGACATATTGAAAAGAAATGAGGTTACACCAATTAGTGCTGGCTATGTTATTGAAGATTTATTAAAAGAAATGATTTAAGAATGAATATATATTCATTCTTATTTTATATATTTATTTATAAAATTACTTGAAACTTTAATAAATATAGTATAGAATTTATAAGATATTAAAGATAGGAGAGAATAATGGCAGATAAATTAATTATTGTTGAGTCTCCTGCAAAAGCAGGAACAATAAAAAAATTCCTTGGAGGAAATACAAAAGTTGTTGCTTCTATGGGACATATAAGAGATTTACCTAAATCAAAATTAGGAGTAGACATAGAAAATGATTTTGAACCAGATTATATAAATATTAGAGGAAAAGGCGATTTAATAAAATCATTAAAAAACGATGCTAAAAATGCAAAACAAGTATATTTAGCAACTGACCCTGACCGCGAAGGAGAAGCAATAGCATGGCATTTGGCTAATATACTAAATATAAATGAAGAAGAAAAATGTAGAGTAACATTTAATGAAATAACAAAAGATGCAGTAAAAGAAGCAATAAAAAAACCAAGGAAAGTTGATAAAAATTTAATAGATGCACAACAGGCTAGAAGAGTTTTAGATAGAATAGTAGGATACAAAATTAGTCCTATACTTTGGAAAAAAGTTAGAAGAGGATTATCTGCAGGAAGAGTACAATCAGTTGCAGTTAAGTTAATTGTTGAGAGAGAAGAAGAAATAGAAAAGTTCGTGCCAGAAGAATATTGGAATATGTATGCTTGCTTAAAAAAAGATGAAGATATATTTAAAGCAAAATTAGTAGGTAAAAATAATAAAAAAATTGAATTGCATACAAAAGAAGATGTAGATAGTATTTTAAAAGAGATAGATAAGGCTACATATATTGTTGAAGAAATAAAAAAATCACAAAGAAAAAGAACACCTGCCCCACCTTTTACAACAAGTACAATGCAGCAAGAAGCATCAAGAAAATTAGGTTTTACATTAAAAAAGACCATGTCTGTTGCTCAGGGGTTATATGAAGGAGTAAAAGTTCCACAAAAAGGAACAGTAGGTCTTATTACATATATGAGAACAGATTCTACAAGAATCTCAGAAGTAGCAAGAAATATGGCAAAAGAACAAATAACAAAAACTTATGGCGAGCAATACTATGAAAATAGGTTTTATAAAACTAAAGCAGATGCACAAGATGCACATGAAGCTATAAGACCAACTTATATTGATTTAACACCTAATGATTTAAAAGAAAATTTAACTAAAGATCAATTTAAATTATATCAATTAATATATAATAGATTTTTAGCAAGCCAAATGTCACAGGCAATTTACGATACAGTTTCAGTAAAAATAAATGCAGATAAATATAACTTTAAAGCAAATGGACAAACCTTAAAATTTAAAGGATTTATGGCTCTATATGTTGAATCTAAAGATACAGAAGAAAAAGAAGAAGAAAATAAAATACCAGAATTATTAGAAAATGATATTTTGGAAAAAGTAGATATTGAAAATGTTCAGAGTTTTACAGAACCACCACCTAGATTTACAGAAGCAAGTTTAGTAAAAACACTAGAAGAAAAAGGAATAGGTAGACCAAGCACATACTCACCAACAATTACTACTATAATAGAAAGAAGATACATAGAAAAGGATAAGAAACAACTAGTTCCAACAGAATTAGGAAAAGTTGTAAATAAACTTTTAGTAGATAATTTTACAGATATATTAAGTGAAGAATTCACAGCAAATATGGAAACTGAATTTGACCAAATTTCAATAGGAAAATTACCATGGAAACAAGTTATAAGAGAGTTTTATGGACCTTTTAAAGAAGAGCTAGATAAAGCAAATGAGGAATTAGAACATGTTGAATTAGTAGAAGAAGTTTCAGATGTTCCATGTGAGAAGTGTGGAAGAATGATGGTTATTAAATATGGAAGATATGGAAAATTTTTGGCTTGTCCAGGTTATCCAGAATGTAAAAATACAAAACCATTTGTACAAACATTAGATGTCCCATGCCCAAAGTGTGGAGGAAAAATCCAAATAAGGAAAAGCAAAAAAAGAAGAAATTATTATATATGCGAAAATAATCCAGAAAAATGTGATTATATATCATGGAATAAACCTCAAAAAGAAAAGAAAAAAGAAAAATAGCGTTTGCTATTTTTCTTTTTTTATAGTATAATAATACACTAAGATAATTGGATATATTGGAGGAAATAATGTCAGAAAATTCAAATAGCATAAAAGTCCATGATAGAGAATTTAAAGAGATAATTAATAAAATATTTGAACAAGAATTTAAAGAAGAAAACAAATTTAGTGAACTTATAAAACAAATAAAATTTTCACCAAATTTTATTTTTGATTTTGAGACTAATTCTCTTCAAATATTATTTGAAGAGAATAATGAAGCTAATTCTTCAAAAGATTTGAATATATTTTATAATAATATTCAACATAAAAAAAATATAGAAAATGGAGAAACCAATCTTTTAATTAAAGCAGATTCACAGATTTATAGGATAATATTGAGTAAATATGTTGATATAATTCATTTTATAAACGGCAAGAATGGAAAAAAATATTATACTAAAAAATACTATAATGAAAAAATTTTAGTGAGGCTTGCAGCATTAGAAGAAATAATAGATTATGCTATAAGAAATGAATTAAAAATATATTTAAATAATAGTGAAACTAGAATATTTCCTAACAATATAAAATTAGAATATGAACTAATAGATTATTCTAATTATTGTGCATTAGCATTAAAAAATAATATACAGGATTTTCAAAACATTATTTATTCTAAAGAAAAGGTATATATAATTTATAAAAATGTAATTTATAGATGTGACAATGATTTTATAAAAAATGAATTAAAATTATTAGAAACATATTTAAGCAATAGTATAAGTGAAATAAAATTCAAAAAAGAAGATTTAACTACTTTCTTTTCTTTAATAATGCCTAAAATAGAAAAAAGAATAAAGATAGAGAATTTAGATTTATATAAATATAAACCAGAAGATTTAAAAATAAAATTATATTTAGATTTTAACGAGAAAAATTATATTGTAGCAAGTGTAAAATTTAGCTACAAAGAAAAAGAATTTGACCCATTAATTGAGGAACCTAAAGATATAAAAAGAAATATTTTACAAGAATCAATATTTTTAAATAAGTTAAGAAAAACAGGATTTTTGTATGATAATAAAAACAAGATATTTGTAATTAATAATAATGATGAAATTTATAAATTTATTACTAATCAAATAGAAGAATATCAAAAATGGGCACAAATATATACAACAGATAAATTTAATTCAAAAAAAGCAAGAACAAATAATAAAATAAAAATGGGAGTCAAAATAGATAATGGACTTCTTAATATCAATTTTGAAGATATAAAATTCGATAAAGAAGAATTAAAAGAAATATTACAAAAATATAAATTAAAAAAGAAATATTATAGATTAAAAGATGGAACATTTATAGATTTAGAAGATAATCAAGAAATAGAGTTTATAGACAGCATTTTAACAGGAATGGATATATCCTATAAAGAAATAGAAGATAATATTCAATTACCAATAAACCGAAGCTTTTATTTAGAAAAACTTTTAAATTCTAATTCAAATGTTGATGTAAATATAGATGAAAGCTATAGCAAAGTAATAGAAAAAGCAGAAGATTTAGAAAATATAGGAAAAATACCAACACAATTAGAGAAAATTTTAAGAGACTATCAAAAAGTCGGATTCAATTGGCTAAAAACATTAGATAAATACAATTTTGGAGGAATTTTAGCAGATGATATGGGGTTAGGAAAAACAGTGCAAGTGTTAGCTGTTTTGCTTGACTATGTAAAAAATACTAATTATAAAAGATCTTCTATAGTTGTAGCTCCAAGTTCATTAGCATTAAACTGGTGTAATGAGGCTAAAAAGTTTGCTGACGAATTAAAAGTTTTAATAGTTAATGGTGATGCAATAGAGAGAAAGAAAAAAATAAATGAGATACCTAATTATGATTTAGTTATAACATCATATGATTTATTAAAAAGAGACATAGAAGAATATAAAGAGCTAAATTATCAGTTTAGATTTATTATAGCAGATGAAGCTCAATATATAAAAAATAATAATACTAAAAATGCAAAGGCAATTAAACAAATAAATGCAGATACTAAATATGCATTAACAGGAACTCCAATAGAAAACTCATTAAACGAATTATGGTCTATTTTTGATTTTATTATGCCAGACTATTTATTTACATATAAAAAATTTAAACAAAATTTTGAAACTCAAATAGTAAAAGAAAATGATGAAAAAGCATTATACAAATTGAAATTATTAATAGAACCATTTGTTTTGAGAAGAACTAAAAAAGAAGTATTAAAAGAATTACCAGATAAAGCAACCAGTATATTAAGTAACGAAATGACAGAAGAACAAGAAAAAATATATTTAAGTTATTTAGCACAAGCAAAAAATGAATTAAATCAAGAAATAGAAGAAAAGGGATTTGAACAAACAAGAATAAAAATATTAGCTTTATTAACCAGACTAAGACAAATTTGTTGCCATCCATCTTTATTCGTTTCAAATTATAAGGGCGAAAGTGGAAAATTAAATCAATGTATTGAATTGGTGAAAGATGGAATAAATAGTGGACACAAAATGCTCTTATTTTCTGGATATACTTCTATGTTTGAAATAATAGAAAAAGAATTAAACAAAAATAATATTTCCTACTTAAAATTAACTGGTAAAACTAAAGTTAGTGAAAGATTAGAATTAATAAATGAATTTAATAACAATAATGATATTAAAGTTTTTCTAATTTCTTTAAAAGCAGGTGGTACAGGAATAAATTTGACTTCTGCAGATATGGTAATTCACTATGATCCATGGTGGAATATATCAGTAGAAAATCAGGCAACAGATAGAACACATAGAATAGGCCAAACAAAAAAAGTACAAGTATATAAATTAATAACTAAAAACTCAATAGAAGAAAAAATATATGATTTACAAAAAAGAAAAGAAGAACTTATTGATAATATGCTAAGCATAGATACAAAATTTATAAATAAATTATCTAAAGAAGATATACTTGGATTATTTGAATAAATTTGAAAGACAGAAAGGTGCAAATATGAAAGATTATATAGTAATAATAGGGGGAGGATTGGCTGGATGCGAAGCAGCTTACCAGATTGCTAAAAGAGGAATAAAAGTAAAATTATATGAAATGAAGCCAGTAAAATTTTCCCCTGCACATACAAATTCAAATTTAGCAGAAATAGTATGTAGCAATTCACTAAAGTCTAATTTATTAACAAATGCTTGTGGATTATTAAAAGAAGAACTACGAAATTTAGATTCTTTATTAATAAAATGCGCAGATGAAACTTCAGTTCCAGCAGGACAGGCATTAGCGGTTGATAGAGAAAAGTTTTCAGAATTAGTAACAAAAAGGATAAAAGAAAATCCTAATATAGAAATAATAAATAAAGAAGTAAAACAAATAGAAAAAGATGCTATTACAATTATAGCAACAGGACCTTTAACTTCTGAAGGCTTAATAGATCAAGTATTAAAATTAACAGGAGAAGAACAATTATATTTTTATGATGCTGCAGCTCCAATTATTTTAAAAGATAGCATAAATTTTGACATAGCTTTTTATGGAGATAGATATAGTCAAGAAAAAAAGAAAGAAGAAACAATAGAAGAATGGAAAGAAAGACAAAATAAAGAAACTAAAGACTATATAAACTTGCCTATGAATAAGGATGAATACGAAAAATTTATCCAAGAATTAATAAATGCGGAAGTAGTAGAATTACATGAATTTGAAAAAAGAGAAATATTTGAAGGTTGTATGCCAATTGAAATTATGGCTAAAAGAGGAAATGACACTTTAAGATTTGGGCCATTAAAACCAGTTGGATTTGATGATCCAAGAACAGCAAAGAGGCCATATGCAGTGGTTCAATTACGACAAGATAATAAAAGTGGAACTATTTTTAATATGGTAGGATTTCAAACCAACTTAAAATTCGGGGAGCAAAAAAGAGTATTTTCTCTAATACCAGGGCTAGAAAAAGCAGAGTTCGTAAAATATGGTGTAATGCATAGAAATACATATATAAATTCTACTAAATTATTAGATCAAACATATCAATTAATAAAAAACAAAAATGTATATTTTGCTGGTCAAATTACAGGAGTAGAAGGTTATGTAGAATCAATTTCTTCTGGTTTAATAGCGGGAATAAATGCAGTTCAGAATTTTAATAAAAAAGATAAAATAATATTTCCTAAAGAAACAGTTTTAGGGGCTTTAAGCCAGTATATATCAACACCAAATAAAAAATTTCAACCAATGAATGCAAATTTTGGGATATTGCCAGAATTAGATGAAAAGATAAAAGATAAAAAAATAAGATATGAGCAAATGGCTATGAGATCATTAGGAATTGTAAAAAATAAAAAAATCTAATATTACATTTATATTACATGAAGACAATATATTGTAAAAAAATAGAAATTATGCTATGCTATTTATAGTATTGTGGTATAAAGGAGAGTTTTATGGAAAACAGATTAAAAAATGTTGAAAATATTATAAAAGAATATAATGATATTAAAGATAGTCTAGAACCAAAAGCAGATGAAAATCTTGAAAAAGAAATACAAGATAAAAAACAAGAATTAGATAAAGAAGAAAGAATTCTTCAGGCTTTTAAAGACGAATTAAATTCATTAGATACAACAGAAATGGATTATACTCAAATGCATGTAACTATGGGAAACTATAATAGATATATAAAAGAAGAACAAGAAAAAGTAAACTTAATAAAAAAAGATTATGAAGAAAAATTATCTCAAAAAGAAAAAATAGAAAATCCAGATCTTACTTTAGACCAAAAAAAAGAAAAAAAATCAAAAACTTATGAGGCAAGAGATAATGCAAAGAAAAGCTTAATTTCAGAACAAAAAGAAATAGAAACTGAAATAGAAGAACAAGAATTAGAATTTAAATCTATAGAATTAAAATTAAAGAAATTCAAGCATGAATATGAAGAACAAGAACAATCATGGGAAGAAAGAGACAACAAAGGAAAGCTTGTTACAGTTACAAAAAAGGTTAGAGTATGTACTAATGGTGAAGAATATAAAAAGTTAGATGATAAATTAAAAGAGACAACAGATAACTTATCAAGCCTAAAAGAGGCAAAATCAAAATGTGAAGAATACTTATCTCAAATAGACAATGAATACAAAAAAGATGTTGAAAAGATAAACGAAGTTATAAGTAGAAAAGAACCTGAAAAAGAAGAAACAACAGAGAAACCAGAACAAAATCCTACTACTCCAGAAAAAACAGAACAGGATCCAATAAAAACAGAAGAACCAGAAACAATGAAATCAGAGCAAGAACCAGTACAACCAGTAGAACCAATGCAAAAACAGCCAGAGCAGAATCCGGTACAACCAGTAGAAGCAACACCAAAAGAACCAGAACAAAATCCAATTAAACCAACAGAAACAACACATACGAAACCCAAAATAGGAAATGAATTAGTAGATGTAAGATTCAATGCAAAAAAGAATAGTTATAGCTTAGTAATAAAAGGTGAAGAAGGATTTTATAAAGAGCAAAATCAAAATTATAATGAATTAATACAATCAAAAGAATTTGATAATTTTAAAGCAGTACTTTATACATATTATAGAGAGGCTCCAGGATTAAGTGATATTGATCCATGCGTAGCATATATGCTTCATCAAGCAGATAAAACACTAGACCAAAATAGATTAGATAATTATGTTGATGCACTAGGAAAAAAAGATAAAATGTCAGATAATACAGCAATAAGATATGATCTAAATGGAATAGTAAGTGGAATATATGGAAGAAATTATTCTAAAGCATCATCAGATATAATAATGGAAAAAGCAAATAATCATTCACAAATGGGATTAGCAAATTTAGTGGATAAAAGTGCATTTATAAAATTTATGGAGAAACATAAACATATTAGATCCGCATTTCAATCAGTGGCAGGAATTGGAAATAAAAGAGATAAAGCTTTAGAAAATAAAAAAGTTGAAAAATTAGCACCAGCTCAAGACGACAAACAAAAAGAAGATGAAAAACTAAAAGAAAAAGATATACAAAAATATATGAGTACAGTGATGGAAAATAAAATAGGCTTAGCTAAAAATAAAGAGGACTTACAAAAAATAAGAGAAGAAAATCAAAAATTATATGATGAAGGTAGAATATTAAAAGATGATTATGAGCAGATTGATTTTGATATTAGGGCTAGAGCAGGAGAATTAGAAGAAGAAAAAAATCCTCCAAAACAAAATGGAAAATATCAAGTTATTAATCCTGTAATAAAAGAAGAACCAATTGAACCAGAAAAGAAATCATTTAGAGATAAATACAAAATAGATTTGGGTAATATTGTTGCTACAGCAAGTTACAAAAGAAAAGTAAGGAAAGAAAACAAAGAAAGAGGCATAAAAAATGTATATACTAGTGGAGGATTAAAATCAAAAATAAAATCTGCAATTGAAAAAAGAAACAGGAAAAGTAAAGAAAACGAAAGATAATAATAAAAAAATATCTACATATTTGTAGGTATTTTTTTTATGTACAAGCATATATTCTAGTAATACACAAAAGGAGGTGCCTTATATGTGGCATGAAAAGAATATATACGAAGTAATAAGAGAAAAGAAAACAAATGAAAAAATAGGACTAACTACTAAAGAAGTTGAAAATAGAAAAAAAGAAAGCGGTTTAAATCAAATAAGAGAAAGTAAAAAGGAAAGTATAATTAAAAAATTTATAAAACAATTTAATGACTTTATGATTATTATATTAATTATAGCATCTATTATTTCACTTGTTTTGGCTAAAATAGAAGGCTCAAAAGATTATATAGACTCAATTATAATTATTGCAATAGTAATTTTTAATGCAATTTTAGGTTTAATACAAGAAAGCAAAGCAGAAAAATCAATAGAAGCACTTAAAAAGATGTCTTCTCCAACTGCAAAGGTAAAAAGGGATGGAAAAATAAAAGAAGTTGCGAGTGAAGAACTTGTTCCTGGAGATATTGTAATTTTAGAAGCTGGAAAGTTTGTACCAGCAGACTGTAGGCTGATTAATTCATATAATTTAAAAATTGAGGAAGCAGCACTAACAGGAGAAAATATACCAGTAGAAAAAGATGCAAATAGAATACTAAAAAAGGATATTCCAATTGGTGATATGGTTAATATGGCATTTTCTACTACAATAGTAACTGAAGGACATGGAGAAGCGGTAGTAACAGAAACAGGAATGGATACAAAAGTAGGGAAAATAGCAGATATGATTACAAAAGATCAATCACCGGAAACACCAATTCAAAAAAGATTAGCAGAAGTAGGGAAAAATCTAGGTATAATATGTTTAGCAATATGTTTTTTTATTTTTATTATAGGTTTATTTAAGAAAATAGAAATTAAAGAAATGTTTATGACATCAGTAGGACTAGCAGTTGCAGCAATACCAGAAGGATTACCAGCAATAGTAACTATAGTCCTTTCTATTGGAGTAACAAGAATGGCAAAGAAAAATGCAATTATAAGAAAACTTCCAGCAGTAGAAACTTTAGGTAGTAGTAGCGTAATATGTTCAGACAAAACAGGAACACTAACTCAAAATAAAATGACAGTAGTTAATCTTTCAAATATAAATGGTAAAATAAATGATAAACTAGAAGAAAGCTTTTTATTAGAGTTAGCATGTATGTGTACAGATGCAAATGTAGTCAATATTAAAGAAAAAGAAGTTACAGGTGAACCTACAGAAAAAGCTATTGTAGTAAAAGCACTACAAGAAAAAATAGATAAAAGAGAATTATACAGAAAATATGAAAGAGTAAATGAAATTGCATTTAGCTCAAAAAGAAAATTAATGACAACAATTCACAAAACCAATAATGGATATAGAATTATTACTAAAGGAGCGCCGGATGTTTTAATAAATAAATGTATAAAGTATTATTACAATAATTCAGAATTTAATATGGAAAAAAATATAGTTAAAAAACTGGAATGGATAAACAATCAAATGGCACAAGATGCATTAAGAGTATTGGCAGTTAGTTATAAAGATGTTAAAGAATTACCTATGCATATTGATGAAAAAATAGAAAATGAAATGGTATTTGTAGGACTAATTGGTATGATAGATCCACCAAGAGATGGTGTAAAAGAGGCAATTATGGTTTGTAAAAATGCAGGAATAAAAACTGTTATGATCACAGGAGACCATATTGTAACTGCTAAATCAATTGCTAAGAAATTAGGAATACTTAAAAACAAAGATTTAGCTATAACAGGCAAAGAATTAGATGAAATTAGTGATAAAGAATTGGAAAAAAATATTATGAAGTATAGTGTTTTTGCAAGAGTTTCTCCAGAACATAAAGTAAGAATAGTAAATGCTTTTAGAAATGCACAAAATGTTGTTGCTATGACAGGAGATGGAGTTAATGATGCACCAGCACTAAAAAATGCAGACATTGGAATTGCAATGGGAAAAAACGGCACAGATGTTGCAAAAAATGCTTCAGACATGATTTTAACTGATGACAATTTTGTAACTATTGTAAGTGCAGTAAAAGAAGGCAGAAATATATATGATAATATAAAAAAAGCAATTCATTTTCTAATATCTACAAATGTTGGAGAAATTGTAACTATATTTTTAGGTTTGCTACTTGGATTAGAATCACCACTTCTTGCAATACAATTATTATGGATTAATTTAGTTACAGATTCTATGCCAGCAATTGCCTTAGGTTTGGAAAAACCAGAAATAGACATCATGGATAAGAAACCACAAGATCCTAAGAAAGGAATTTTTTCTGATGGATTATGGAGTAATATTTTAATAGAAGGAATAATGATAGGAATTTTAACATTATTTGCGTTTAGTTTTGGTAATAATAAGTTTGGACTAGAAGTTGGAAGAACAATGGCTTTTATATGTTTGGGAATGTTAGAATTAGTTCATAGTTTTAATATAAAGAGTAATCAATCTATTTTTAAAGTAGGACTTTTAGAAAATAAATTTTTAATAGGTGCTCTAATAATAGGAATGATATTGCAATGCGGAATAGTATGTATACCATCTTTAGCAAATGTCTTTAAATTGGTACAATTAAATAAAACACAATGGCTATATTGCCTTGGAATATCTATATTGCCAATAGTAATTATGGAATTACAGAAAAAAATGAATGAATTAAAATTTGGTAAAACAGTATACCAATATAAAGAAAAAAGAATTTCATACGAAGAAATACTTTAACAATATTCAGCCTACATTTTGAGCACTTTCTTTCCAAATTAGACCCTCCAAGACAAGGAGTAATCCGTATGCCTCAAAGGGCTGTCGGGCCCTAATTTTCCAAAAAAGTCTCAAAATAGTCTGAACTCAATAAATTATTAATTGTTAATTATTCATCATTCACTATTAATTAAATTATGTGTAGGGGCGGACGCCTCTGTCCGCCCGAGCGGAATTTATTCTGCTTTGTTCTATAAAAAGATAGGAGATAATTAAAATAATGAAATATAAAGTTATAAAAATAAATATAGATAGTAAATATTATCCAGAAAGATTAAAAAACATAGCTTGTCCACCAAAGCAACTATATTGTTTGGGCAATTTAAAACTTTTAAACTGTAATAATACTATTGGAATTATTGGGTCAAGAAACTGTAGTAAGTATGGAGAAAAAGTATCAAAAGCTTTTGGTTTTAATTTAGCAAAACAAGATATGTGTGTAATAAGTGGACTTGCTAAAGGGATAGATTCTTTTTCACATATAGGAGCTTTAAATGCAAAGGGAAAAACAATAGCAGTATTGGGAAGCGGATTGGATAATATTTATCCAAAGGAAAATATTTACTTGTTTAATAGTATTATTAATAATGACGGGTTAATAATAAGCGAATATCAATTAGGAACTAAGCCATTAAAACAAAACTTTCCAGCAAGAAATAGAATTATAAGTGGTTTAAGTGATAGTATTCTTGTGGTAGAGGCAAGGGAAAATAGTGGTACTAATATAACCGTTGATTTTGCATTAGAACAAGGAAAAGATGTATTTGTTATTCCAGGAAATATATATTCAAAAACAAGTAATGGTACTAATTTTTTAATAAAAGAAGGGGCAATTCCAGTGACTAACTACGAAGATATATTGAATTATAGAAGATAAATTTTAACAAAGAATTAATTAATAATATGAATGAGGGTGGACAAATTTACTTGCTCACCAATTACAAAGAAAAATTATTTTTGGCTAAATGCTTGACAATTGTGATGTTTGGGTATTATAATATAAAAGCATAAGAAATAACTAGAGAGTGGGAAACAAATCCCACTCTCTAATACATATAGGAGGAATTTGATTGTCTAAAATAGAAGAAAAAGTTGAAAGCTTATTATCAAGTGTTATTAATCAATTAGGTTATGAGCTTTATGATGTAGAGTATGCAAAAGAAGGAAAAGATTACTTTTTAAGAATATTTATTGATAAGCCAGAAGGAATAGATTTAAACGACTGCGAAAAAGTAAATAATGCAATTAATGAACTTTTAGATGAAGCAGATTATATAAAAGAACAATATTTTTTAGAAGTTTCTTCACCAGGAATAGAAAGAATCCTTAGAAAAGATAAGCATCTAAAAGATAATATTGGAAGTATGGTTGAACTAAAGCTTTTTAAATCAATTAATAAAGAAAAGAATCTTGTAGGATATTTAAAATCTTACGATGAAAATTTTATAACTATAGAAAAAGACAATAAAGAGATACAAGTAGAAAGAAAAAATATTTCTGTAATAAAAACAGTATATGAATGGTAAAAGTTATTTATTAAATTTAAAATTATTATATAAACTCACTAAGTAAAAAAAGCAAAGTGAGGAGAGGAGGAAGATAAAATGAAAGAAGCAATAGATAATAAAGAATTAGTAATTGCTTTAGAAGAATTAGAAAAAGAGAAAGGTATAAAAAAAGATTATATTATAGAATCAATAGAAACTGCACTACTTACAGCATATAAAAGAAACTTTGATTCAGCAGAAAATGTTAAGGTAATAATGGACCCAGTAACAGGAGCTGCTCACTTATATGCAGTAAAAGAAGTAGTTGAAAAAGTAGAAGATTCTAATCTTCAGATAGTATTAGAAGAAGCTAAAAAAATAGATAAAAAAGCAAAAGTTGGGGAAACAGTAGATATAGAATTAGCACCTAAAAACTTTGGAAGAATAGCAGCTCAAACAGCAAAACAAGTAATTATACAAAAACTAAGAGAAGCAGAAAGAGATGTATTATATACAGAATTTAACGATAGAAAAGGTGAAATCGTTTCAGGAATTATTCAAAAAGCAGATGGTGGAGTTGTAGTTTTAGATTTAGGAAAACTTGAAGGAATAATGCCTTTAAAAGAACAAATTCCAACAGAAACATATAGAGTAAATGATAAAATAAGAGGTTATGTTTCAGATGTTGTAAGAGGAGCTAAAGGAAATCCACAAGTAATTGTATCTAGAGCAGCAAATGATTTTGTTAGAAAATTGTTCGAATTTGAAATACCAGAAATTTATGAAGGTTTAATAGAAATAAAAAGTGTTTCAAGAGACCCAGGTAATAGATGTAAAGTGGCAGTATATGCAACTAACCCAGATATAGACCCTGTTGGTTCTTGTGTAGGACAAAAGGGAATAAGAATTCAAAATATTATAAACGAATTACATGGTGAAAAAATAGATGTTATAGAATGGAATGAAGATCCTTCAATATTTATTTCAGCAGCTTTATTACCAGCACAAGTTATGGCTGTAGATATTAAAGATGAAGAAAAATTTGCACAAGTAATTGTTCCAGATGATCAATTATCACTAGCAATAGGAAAATCTGGTCAAAATGCTAGACTTGCAGCAAAACTTACAAATTGGAAAATTGATATAAAATCAGAAAGTCAATTCAGAGAAATGCTAGAAAAAATGCAAGATACTGAAGAAACTGAACAAGTAGAGGAATAATAAAATTAATTATACACTATAATTAAAGGAGGAATACTTTGAAAAAGATACCTTTAAGAACATGTATGGGTTGTAATGAGAAAAAAACTAAAAAAGAATTAATTAGAATTGTAAAAGATAAAGAAGGCAATATATGTGTAGATAAAACAGGAAAAAAAGAAGGCAGGGGAGCATACATTTGTGACAATATTAATTGCTTAGAAAAGGTAATTAAAACTAAAAGATTAGAAAAGGTTTTAGATACCAAAATTTCAGAAGAAATTTATAATAATCTAAGGAGTGTCATAGATGATAAGTAAAAAGGAAAAAGTGTATGGTTTATTAGGATTATCTATGAAAGCGGGAAAAGTTGTGTTTGGAACAGAGAGCTGTATAGATATGATTAATAAAAGAAAAATAAAATTATTAATCTTAGCTGAAGATTCTTCGGAAAGAACTATTAATAATTTTAAGCAAAAAGCACAAGATAATGATTTGCCAGTATATATTTTTGGAAATAAGTTTGAATTAAGTAAAGCAATAGGAAAAGAAAATAAGACTGTTTTAGGGATTAAAGATAAAAACTTAGCGGAAGCTATAAAAAAAATATTAGATGGGGGTGATGTTATTGGGTAAATTAAAAGTTTATGAATTAGCAAAAGAATTAGGAAAAACGAGCAAAGATATTATCGCAATAGCACAAAGCTTAGGAGCAAAAGTAAACACACATATGAGTTCATTAGAAGATGATATGATTTTAAAAATAAAAAATAAAATAAAGGGAGAAAAAACTACGGATACTAAAAATAATAAAAAAGAAGAAGCAAAAGAAGTAAAAAAAGAGAAAAATGAAAGTCCAGTAATTATTAGAAGACAAGTTATTATATCTGATGAGGAAATAAAAAAACAAGAGGAAGCAGAAAAAAAGAAAAAGCAAGAACAACAAAGAAATAGTCAAGTCGGTTTTGTAGAAAGAAATAGAAATAAAGACTATAACATTGTATATAGAAACAAACCAACTAAACCTATGACTGTTAGTGAATTATTTGGATTGAAAGACAATAAAAAAGAAGAAAAGAAAGAAGTTGTGGAAAAAGAAGAGAAGGTTTCTTCAGAGCCAACAGTTAAAGAAGAAGTAAAAAAAGAACCACAAGTACAATCTAATAATAGACCAAATAATAATTACGAAAATAGAAATAATAATCAATATATGAACAACAGAAATAATCAATATAATAATAGAAACAATAATATGAACAGAGCAAACAACAATAATCAATATAATAACAATAGAAATAACAATAATTATCAAAGAAATAATAATAACAATAATGGTCGTCCTACATTTAATAATAGAAATAATAATAATAATAATTATCATAAAAGACCGCTTGATGAAAAGGGTATAGAGAAAAACATTAAAAATATAATGTCAAGTGATATAATAGAAAAAGATAGTGTTAGAGATTATAATAATAAAAATGCTAATAAACAAAAAAATAATAATAGATATGATGAAAATAAGGCAAAAAAACCAAATAAAAATAGAAGAAATGTTTCAGAGTTTGATGAAGATAAATTAAAAAGCCTAAAACAAGAAAGAAGCTTGTCTAATATGTTTAATGATCAAGAAGGTGGAATGCTTGATTATTATGATTTAACTACTGCAAGAGGAAGAAAAAATAAAAGAAGAATTAATAAAAATGATGAAGAAAGAACAAAACAAAAAATATTCCAATTAACAGAAATAACAATTCCTGAAACTATTTCTGTTAAAGATTTTGCAGCAGAAATTAAGAAAACTAGTGGAGAAGTTATTAAAAAATTATTGGGCTATGGAATTATGGCAACAATAAATAATGATATTGATTTCGATACAGCATTTTTAATTGCTGAAGAGTTTGGAATTAAAGCTATAAAGAAAGAAACTGTAACAGAAGAAGATATATTATTTGATGAAAGCGAAGATTCAGCAGAAGAATTAGAAGCAAGACCACCAGTAATAGTTGTAATGGGGCATGTCGATCATGGTAAAACATCATTACTAGATGCTATTAGAAGCACAAATGTAATAGAAGGAGAAGCAGGAGGAATTACACAGCATATAGGTGCATCACAAGTAGAAGTAAATGGAAGAATGATTACTTTCTTAGATACACCTGGACATGAAGCATTTACAAGCATGAGGGCCAGAGGAGCTCAAGTTACAGATATTGCAATACTTGTAGTAGCAGCAAACGATGGCGTAAAACCACAAACAGTAGAAGCAATTAATCATGCTAAAGCAGCAGGAATACCAATAATAGTAGCAGTAAATAAAATAGATCTTGAAGGTGCTAATGTAGAAAAAGTTAAAGAAGAATTAACAAAATATGAATTAGTACCAGAAGAATGGGGAGGAGATACAATATTTGTTCCAATATCTGCTAAAAAGAAAATAAATATAGATACTTTACTAGAAATGGTATTATTAGTAGCAGATATGAAAGAATTAAAAGCTAATCCAAACAAACAATCTAAAGGTGTTGTAATAGAAGCTAAATTGGATAAAACAAGAGGACCAGTAGCAACAATGCTTGTACAAAGAGGAACATTAGATGTTGGAGATACAATTGTTGTTGGATCTGTTATTGGTAGAATAAGAGCTATGACAAACTTTAAAGGTAAAAAGGTTAAAAAAGCAGGACCTTCTATGCCAGTTGAGATTGTAGGATTAACAGAAGTTCCAGTTGCTGGAGAAACTTTCTATGAAGTCGAAGATGAAAAAACAGCAAAACATTTAATAGAAAGAAGAAAACGCCAAGAAAGAGAAAAATCTATTAATAGTACAGCAAAGGTTTCTCTAAATGATTTATTTAATCAAATAGAAAAAGGAAAATTAAAAGAATTAAATATTATAGTAAAAGCAGATGTACAAGGTAGTGTTGAAGCTGTAAAACAAAGCTTAGAAAAATTATCTAATGATCAAGTTCAAGTAAAAGTAATTCATGCTAATGTTGGTGGGGTTACAGAAACAGATGTAACACTTGCCAAAGTTTCAAATGCAATTATAATAGCATTCAATGTAAGACCAGAGCCATTAGCAAGAGATATGGCAGATAAAGAAGAAGTTGAAATAAAACAATATTCAGTTATTTATCATGCTATAGAAGATATAGAAGCTGCAATGAAGGGAATGTTAGATCCAGAATTTGAAGAAAAAGTTATTGGAAATGCAGAAATAAGACAAACATTTAAAGTTTCAAATGTTGGAACTATTGCCGGATGCTATGTAACAAATGGAAAAGTTTCAAGAAATGCAGGAATAAGAATAATAAGAGACAATGTTGTTATACATGAAGGAAAACTAATATCATTAAAGAGATTTAAAGATGATGTAAAAGAAGTAGCAACAGGATATGAATGTGGTATTCAAATAGAAAACTTTAATGACATACAAGAAGGAGATATCTTAGAAGTGTATGTTATGGAGGAAATTAAAAAATAAATAATGAATAATATACATGTGTGGGGGGCGGAACCTTGTGTCCGCCCGGAATCCGTGAGGAATACTTAAATAAAGGAGATAAAAATGCAAAAGAATAATAATAGATTTAATAGAGTTGATGAAGAATTAAAAAAGCAAGTTAGTAGCATTATCATGAATGATATTAAAGATCCAAATTTAACAGGTTTAATAAGTGTAACAAAAGCAAAAGTTACTCCAGATTTAAAATATGCAAAGGTATATGTTAGCATTTTAAATGCAAAAAATGTAAAACAAGATTTAGCAATATTAAAGAAAACTTCTGGTTTAACAAGAAGCTTATTAGCTAAAAGAATGAATTTAAGAATTACACCAGAAATTATATTTGAACTAGATGATTCAATGGAATATGGAGCAAAAATAGATTCAATATTAAAAGATATTATGAAAGATATTAAAGAATAATATGTTAGGAGACTAATAAAATGACTATTGATAATATAAAAGAAGAAATTAATAAAGCAAATGATATAGTAATATTAACTCACGAAACTCCAGATGGTGATGCTATAGGTAGTGCACTTGCAATGTATTTAGCGTTGAAAAAAATTAACAAAAATGTAGATGTAATTATTCCAGAATATCCAAAAACATTTGAATTTTTACCAGGTGCAAACGAAATAAAAAATGAAGGAAAGAAAACACCATATGATTTAGCTATTTCTGTTGATGTGACAGGAATAAAAAGATTAAATGGGTTTGGAAGTTATTTTGAAAATGCAAATAGCAAAATACAAATAGATCATCATGAAGCTAATGATATGTTTGCAGATTTTAATTTTGTAAATCCAGCTTCACCAGCTTGCGCACAGATATTAATATTGGTAATTGAACAATTAGGTATAGAGATAGATAAAGAAATAGGAACTTGTTTACTTACTGGAATAATTACAGATACAGGAGGATTTAAATACGAAGGAGTAACAGCAGAAACTTTTGAATTTGCATCATGGCTATTAACCAAAGGTGTAGATGTATCTGATATTTATAAAAGAGTTCTTCAAATGAATACTAGAGCAAATTTTGAGCTAAGAAAAATAATTATAGATAGAATGGAATTTCTATTTGATAATAAAATAACTTTTACATATATAACACTTGATGATATGAAAAATGTAAATGCAGCAAGTGGAGATCATGAAGGACTAGTAGAAGTTGGAAGAGATATAGAAGGAGTAGCAGTTTCTATATTCTTAAGAGAAATCGATGGTGGATTTAAAGTATCATTACGCTCAAATAATGATATTAATGTTTCTGATGTTGCAATTAATTTTAATGGTGGAGGACATAGAAGAGCAGCTGGTTGCAATATAATGGAAAACTTTGAATTAGCAAAACAAAAAATAATTAAAGCAGTAGAAACTGAAATAAAAAGAAGTTAAATATTTTTTAACTTCTTTTTATTTCGAAAGATTTATTTTTCAAATAGTTTAATATCCCAGAATCTGTTTTAAAATTAAAACAAATTTTGTATGCACATAATTCTTGAGTTTTTTTCTTAAACTTTTTATTTATTGTATTATTTCCATATTTTCCATCACCTAAAATAGGATGACCTATAAAAGCAAGGTGAGCTCTTATTTGATGTGTTTTTCCAGTATGCAATTCTACTTCTAAAGTTGAAAGATTATTATTTAAGTCCTCATGTAAAACTTTATAGGAAGTAATAATTTTCTGATATCCTTTTTTAGGAGAAGAGCTAATATATACAATAGCCTTTTTACTATCTTTAAACAAATAATCTTCTAAAACAGCTTCCTTTTTATCTAGTATGCTGATTACAGTACACTTATAAATTTTTGTGATTTCTTTAGCAGAAAATTTTGAGTTTAATATTTCTAAGCTAGTTTGGTTTTTAGCAAATATAATTAATCCTGAAGTATTTCTATCTAATCTATGACATGGATATGGAAATTCTGCTTCTAGGTTTGTATATTTTTGCTGTAAAAGATATGTAATGCAATTATGAGAATTATTAATAACTTCAATATCTTTTGGTTTGTTCAAAATAATTATATTTTCATCTTCATAAACTATATCAAAATTAACTGTTTTATATAAGTATGAATCACTAATATAAACAGAAATAATGTCTCCAGTAAAAACATTTATATTATCATTTATTCTTTTATTATTTACTTTAATATCTTTTTGTTTTAATGCTTTAAATACTAAAGAAGAAGTAAGTCCATTAAATGTATCTAAAAGAACAGTATGTATTTTTTTATTATTATATTTTTTATCAATACTAAATTCAACCATGAATATATTATACAAAAAATATTACAAAAAAACAAGAAATGTTATATATATTTAGTTCTATTAATAAAATGTATACATATAGTTTAATGGGAGGAATATTTATGAATGAGAATTCAATGAATAATTTTTTAGAAGAAAGAGAAGAGAAAAAGTACTTTAATATTATAAAGGGAATAGGAATAGCTTTTATTATTACTCTTTTAGGAATCTTTGTATTTTCATTGCTTTTAACATATACTAAAATTTCTGAAAATACAATTTCGCCTGTAATCATAATAATTTCTGCTATTAGTATACTTATAGGAGCTAATATAAGTACAAGAAAATTAAGCAAAAATGGAATGTTAAATGGTGCACTAATAGGAGGAATATATATATTGCTAATATATCTTATATCTAGTATCATAAATTCTCAGTTTTCAGTTAATATATATTCAGTTTTTATGATAATATTTGGAATTATAGCAGGTTTGATTGGTGGGATATTGGGAATAAACTCTTAAAAGCTATTTACATAAAGTCTAAAATATGATATAATATTTTTACATTATGCGAGGAGGTCAGGCGCATTGTGTGAATAAAACTGAATTCAATAAGGGAAAATTCTGAAGGCAACTACGAAAGGGTATAACGAAAATTTAATATTACCGCTTACAAAAAGTTAAGCAAACCTACTCTCAATATTCTCTTATCTTATTTGGTCTTCCGATTTTTTCATTCGAATTAATCGGAAGTTTTTTATATAGTAGGAAATGAGAAATTTCCTACTATATAAAAAATGCCAATATAAATTATTGGCATTTTTTTATTTTCTTTTATATGTTTATTTTTTTGAATCATCTTTCATTACTTCTTTAATAGCACCTAAACTACTTAAAGCAGATGTAGCTTCAAAAGGAATAAATACTTTATTTGCTTCACCATCGGCTACTTCTTTTAATGCTTCTAAAGATTTTAATTGAATTATTTTATCATCAGGTTTTGCAGTTTTTAATGCCCCATAAACCATTTCAATTTCTTTAGCTTTAGCTTCTGCAACTTTCTTTATAGCTTCAGCTTCACCGGCAGCTTTTCTTATTCTAGATTCTTTATCTGCTTCAGCTTCTAAAATTGCAGCTTCTTTTTGACCTTCTGCGATTGTTATTGCTGATTGTCTTTCACCTTCAGCTTGTAAAATTAATGCTCTTTTATTTCTTTCAGCATTCATTTGTTTTTCCATGGCATCACGGATATCTGCAGGTGGAGTAATATCTTTAATTTCTACTCTATCAACTTTACAACCCCATTGATCAGTAGCTTCATCTAATATAACTCTCAATTTATCATTAATAGCATCTCTTGAACTAAATGTTTGGTCTAAGTCCATTTTACCAACAATATCACGAATTGTTGTGATTGCTAAATATTCAATACCTTTTTTCAATGATTGAATTTCATATACAGCTTTTGCTGGATCAGTAATTTTGTAGAAAACAACAGTGTCTATTGTAATTGTAACATTATCTTGAGTAATAACTCCTTGTGGTGGAACATCCATTGTTTGTTGTTTTAAACTAACAACAGAACGAACTTGATCAATAAAAGGAATTATAATTGTAAGACCTGCATCTGCTACTTTATAAAACTTTCCTAATCTTTCTATAATGTATACCTCAGATTGTTTTACTATTTTAATTGTTTTAAATGCGATAACTAAAATAATTAGTAATAAAATTATTAAAAATACCATTTTAATCCTCCTAAATTTATATAAATTAAGTTAAAAAACTTAAATATTAAAAACTAATTAATACCTAACAACAGCTTTTACACCGTCTATATTTAAAATTTCAACTTCCATTCCTTCATCTATTTTAGAATCATCTACACTCTTGGCAGACCAAACTTCACTACCAACTTTAATTTGACCTTGGCCAGATATAGGATCTATTGCTTGAGTTACAATTCCTTTTTTTCCTATAATAGAATAAGCATTTGTTTGAACTGTTTGTGTTGATGCAACTTTATTTGCAAAAGGTCTAGTAAGAAATAAAAGTATAGTTGAAGATATTATAAATACTCCTGTTTGAATAGCAAGATTTCCTGTAAAAAAGCTAACAATCATAGCAATTAATGCACCAATTGCAAACCAAAATACTAAAAATCCAACAGTAGCTATTTCAACAACTAAGAATATTCCAGCAAGGATTAACCAAAACTGCCACATAACAATACCTCCATAACTTAAATAACAATAACATTATAACATAAAATTGATATAAAATAAATAATTTTAGGGAAAATAATACAAAATTATATTTTTTTATATTTTTTGTGTTTTTCCTTCACTTGAAAAATTTTTTATGTTATATTATAAATACATTAATAAATACAATTTTCAATAAGGAGTATCAAATGAGAAAGAATCGTAATAAAAGTGAAATGAAAATTAATTTTAAAAATATATTAAAAATAGTAATACCTATATTAATTATAATTATATTTTTACTAATATTTAATTATGTAAGAAAAGATAAAAGTAATGATAAAATAGGTTTAATTATAAATAATAATGTTGTTACTGCAAAATTAAAAAAGGACCTATATAAAAATGATAAATCTGTTATATATATGTCAATGCAAGATGTAAAAAACTATTTAGATAAATACATATATATAGATAAAACGGAAAATAAAATTATTACAACATATGGAGAGAAAGTAACAGTGCTTCCATATAACGACACTAATATTACAATAAATGATTCTAATCTTAAGATTTTGTCAGGAGCAGAGTTAAATAATGGAGATACATATCTTCCTATTTCTCAATTATCTAAAGCATATAATATGGACATGACATATTTGGAAGAACAAAATACACTTATATTAGATTCATTAGAAAGAGAATTAGTAACTGCTACAGCATCTAAGAAACTTACTGTTAAGAAAAAAGATACTTCATTTTCAAGTACAGTAGATAAAATAACAACTGGCGAAAATGTAGTTTTAATTAGTGAAAATGGAAAATGGGCAAAAATAAGAACTGCAAGAGGAAAAATAGGTTATGTAAAAACATCAAAATTAAAAAACAAATATTATGTAAGAAATAAAGTAGAAAAACAAGAACAAACAGAAAAAATAAATTTAGTATGGGATTATTATTCAGAATATGCTAAAGCTCCAAATAGAGCAGGAACAACAATAGAAGGAGTAAATGTTGTTTCACCATCATTTTTTTCATTAGTATCAAATGGAAATGGAAAGATATTTAGTAATGTTGGAACAAATGGAATAAATTATATCAATTGGGCAAAACAAAACAATTACAAAGTTTGGGCAATGGTATCTAATAATTCATATAAAGATACTACTTCTGTAATTCTAAATTCATACACATTAAGAACAAATTTAATAAACAGTATTGTTGATTTAGCAAATCAATATAATTTAGATGGAATTAATATTGACTTTGAAAATATGAATGAATCTGATAAAGATATGTTTTCTAGATTTATAATAGAATTAAAACCTAAATTACAAGAAGCTGGAAAAGTTTTATCAGTAGATGTAACAGCACCAGATGGAGGTGGCTCATGGTCAATGTGCTACAATAGAAATGTAATAGGTGATGTATCAGATTATATTGTATTTATGGCTTATGATCAATATGGCTCAACATCAGCCAAAGAGGGAACAACAGCAGGATTTAATTGGGTAGAAACAAATTTGAAAAAATTTATAGATAGAGAAGAAATAGAATCAAAGAAAATAATTTTAGGTATACCACTTTATACAAGATTGTGGACAGAAAAGGATGGAAAAGTAACTAGTAAAATAGTTAATATGAAAGCTGTAAACGATGTATTACCTAAAGATGTTACTAAAAATTGGAACGATGAACTTAAACAAAATTATGTAGAATATACTAAGGATGGAGCAACATACAAAATGTGGATTGAAGATGAAGAATCAATAAGAGCAAAAGTTTCATTAGTTAGTCAATATAATTTAGCTGGAACTGCTGCATGGGCAAAAGATAGAGAAAATAAAGAAATATGGACAGTAATAAAAGAGGAACTAAATAAAAAATAAAAGTAAACACCTACATTGTTTAAATGGCATTGTAGGTGTTTGCTTTAAAAAATATAGTCAAAATCTTGTGTTTGATATTTATATATATTCATAAATTATAAAAAAATAGTTGTAAAAAATGATATAAACTGATATACTTTAATAGATTATTTAATAAACTAAGGAGGTAAATTATGAGTGAAGAAAACAATAAAGAAACAATAGAAGAAATAGAAAATGTATCAGAAGAAAATGGTATAAAAATTGCAGATGATGTTGTTGCAATTATTGCTGGAAAAGCGGCGTCAGAAGTAAGTGGAGTATTTGGAATGGCCGGAGGATTTGCCGGAGGAATTACAGAAGTATTTGGAAAAAAGAATTTTTCAAAAGGAATAAAAGTAGATGTACAAGAACAAAGTGTAAAAATAGATGTAAATATTATAGTAGAATATGGAGCAAGAATTCCAGATATAGCATTTGAAATACAAAATAGAGTTAAAAAAGCTGTAGAAAGTATGACAGGATTAAAAGTATTAGAAGTAAATGTACATGTACAAGGAGTAAATACAGACATACAAAATAAAGAAAAAGAAGAAATAAAAGAAGACAAACAAGAGAATAATTTAGAAGAATAAGAAAAACGGAGGAAATAAAAATGAAATTTTTAGAAAAATTATCTTTAGCAATATTTTCAACAATTATATTAATATTATCTTTAGTAATATGCTTATTAGTATTTGGATGGTTAAAAGCTACTAGTATAGTATATTTATTACAATTAGCATTATCCACTTCAGTAGCATCAAATATTATGTTAGTGGTAGCAATAGTGCTTATGTTATTAGCAATAAAATGTATTTTCTTTTCATCAAATGATGAAACAGAAAAATCAGAAGGTATCTTATTAGAAAATGAAAATGGTAAATTATTAATATCAGTGGAAACAATAGAAAATTTAATAAAAGGTGTGGTATCAGGATTTGCAAATGTTAAATCTTCAAATTGCAAAGTTGTATTAGATAGACAAGTTAATAATGTAAGAGTAGAACTAAATTTAACTGTTGCAGCAGGTACTGTTATTAAAGAATTATCAGTAAATATTCAAGATAGAATAAAAGAAGTGGTAAAAAAGACTACAGAATTAGAAATTAAAGAGATTAATATAAAAATAAAAGACATAGATGTTGCTAAAGTGCCTCAAAATGATTAGGAGGAGATAAAATGGAAGAAGTTAAAAAATTTATAAAGGAATATAGTGGTGCAATTATAGGAGGGCTTGTTGCGGTACTTATATTATGCACACAGTTGTATAAATTAATTATTGGAATTATCTTAATTGCAATGGGAATATTTGTAGGAAATTATATTCAAAGAAATAAAGATGATGTAAAAGAAAAAGTAAAAAAAATTATAGATAAAATGTAAGGAGAAAAACATGAACAGATCAGCTGCGAGAGAAGAAGCATTTAAGGTTTTATATAGTTTAGAAGTACAAAAAAAAGAAGAAATAAAAGAACAATTAGAATTATATATGCAAAATGAAAATATTACAGATGAAAATACAGTATCTTATATAAATTCAACAATAGAAGGAATTTATAATAATAGTGATACAATAGAACAAAAAATTTCAGATAATTTAAAAAAAGACTGGAAAATAGAAAGAATTTCTAAAGTGGATTTAGCTTTATTAAAGCTTGCTATTTATGAAATACTTTATACAGATACTCCATATAAAGTGGCAATAAATGAAGTATTAGAGCTTTCAAAAAAATATAGTGAAGAAAGTTCATCTAACTTTATAAATGGAGTTTTGGCAAGTATTGTAAAAGAAAACGAGGAGTAATAATGAGGCCAGAGCCAATTACAGTAACACAATTAAATAGTTATATAAAAGATAAAATATCAAATGATGAGTTTTTAAATAATGTGTATATAAAAGGAGAAATATCTAATTTTAAACATCATTACACTGGACACTTATATTTCACATTAAAAGATGAAAATTCATTAATAAAATGTATCATGTTTAAAACATATACATCTCATTTAGACTTTGAACCTAAAGATGGTATGAAAGTATTAATATTAGGTACAGTATCTGTATTTGAAAGAGATGGAGTATATCAAATATATTGCAAAGCTATGCAAGAAGATGGATTAGGAAGCTTATATACTGCATATGAAAAATTAAAGCAACAATTGGAGATAGAAGGACTTTTTAAAGAAGAACATAAAAAGGAAATTCCTAAAATGTCTAAGGTTATTGGAGTATTAACATCACAGACAGGATCTGTCATTCGAGATATTATAAATGTAAGTACAAGAAGAAATCCAAATGTGTGTATAAAGCTATTGCCAGTACCAGTTCAAGGAGAAGGAGCAGCAAATAAAATAGCAGATGCCATAAGAATAATGAACGAAAAAAATATTGCAGATGTATTAATTTTAGCAAGAGGAGGAGGTTCATTAGAAGATTTATGGCCTTTTAATGAAGAGATAGTAGCAAGAGCAATATACAATTCTGAGATACCTATAATATCAGCAGTAGGTCATGAAACTGATTTTACTATTTCAGACTTTGTTTCAGACCTAAGGGCACCAACCCCATCTGCAGCAGCAGAACTTGCAGTACCAGACATAGCAAAAATAAAAAGCGATATAGATAAATATAAAAGTAGGTTAAAATTAGCATTAAATAAAAAGTTAGAATTAATAAGGCTAAGATATAACTCTTGTATAAATACAAGAACATTTAAAAATCCTTATGAAAAAATCCAAAATTATTATATACTTTTGGATAATTATATAAAGATGATAACTATAAATGCCAACAATAACTATAAGGAATGTAAAAATAACTTTATAAATTTAACAGCTAAGCTAGATTCATTAAGCCCATTAAAAACACTTACAAGAGGGTATGTAATAGCACAAAAAGAAGATAAAGTAGTAAAATCTGCAAAACAGTTGGAAAAAAATGATAATATAGAATTAATATTTTCAGATGGAAAAAAACAGGCACAAATAATGTAATTAATGTGTGTAGAGGTAGACTCCTCTTACGCCAACATACTCAAAAAAACACTAAAATATAAGGAGGCTAATATGGTAACAGACAAGAATTTTGAAGAGATGATGCAAGAATTAGAAAAAATATCACAAGACCTAGAAAAGGGAGATTTAACATTAGATGAATCAGTAAAAAAGTTTGAAAAGGGTATTGAACTTTCTAAGGAATGCTCAAAAGTATTAGAAGAGGCAGAAAAGAAAATAACCATTTTGGTAAAAGATGGAGATGAATTAAAAGAAGAAAAATTTGATATAAATGAATAAGTAAAAAAATAAAAGGGGTTAATTTAAATGGAGAATACATTGATAGGATTTTTTACAAATAAATATATTTATATTCCATTTTTATTATGGTTTGGAATACAAGTATTTAAATTGGTTTATGATTTAGTAAAAACTAAAAAATTTAATTTTAAAAGAATAATGGGAGCAGGTGGAATGCCTAGTTCTCATTCAGCAGTTGTTACTTCACTTACAACTTTAGTAGGAAAAGATGTTGGAGTAAATTCTCCGGTTTTTGCTATTGCATTAATATTTTCTTTTGTTGTAATGTATGATGCATGTGGAGTAAGAAGAGCAGCTGGGAAACAGGCAAAAGTATTAAATGATATTGTAAATACACCAGGTTTATCAAACATACAAGTTCAAGAAAAATTACAAGAAGCATTGGGGCATACACCAGTTCAAGTATTTGTTGGAGCATTAATTGGAATAATAGCTGGATTAATATTTTAAATAGATTTGGAGGTGCAATAATGACTGATATAGAAATTGCAAGAAATACTAAATTAGAAAAGATTACAGATGTGGCTAAAGAGCTAGAAATATCAGACGAAGAGTTAGAACTTTATGGTAAATATAAAGCAAAAATATCTAGTGAAGTATATAAAAAATTAGAAAACAAAAAGGATGGAAAATTAGTTTTAGTTACAGCAATAAATCCAACACCATTAGGAGAAGGAAAAACAACAATATCTATAGGATTAGCAGATGGACTTAGAAAAATTGGTAAACAATCTATATTAGCGTTAAGAGAGCCTTCTTTAGGACCAGTATTTGGAATAAAAGGAGGAGCTACAGGAGGAGGTCACTCACAAATAGCTCCAATGGAAGATATAAATTTGCATTTTACTGGGGATTTACACGCAATTACCTCTGCTAATAATTTGCTGTCAGCAATTATAGATAATCATATATTTTTTGGAAATGAGTTAAAGATAAAAAAAGTAATTTGGAAAAGGTGTGTAGATTTAAATGATAGACAACTAAGACAAATAACATGTGGACTATCAGGCGAAAAAGGAATGGTTCCTAGAACAGATGGATTTAATATTACAGTTGCTTCAGAAATAATGGCAATAATGTGCTTAGCAAAAGATTTAAAAGATTTAAAAAGAAGACTTGGAAATATAGTAATTGGTTATAATGAAGAAGAAAAACCAGTTAAAGCAAAAGATTTAAAAGCAGAAGGAAGTTTAACCGTATTATTAAAAGATGCATTTAAACCTAATTTAGTACAAACATTAGAACATACACCTGCAATAGTACATGGAGGACCATTTGCAAATATTGCACATGGTTGTAATAGCATAGTAGCTACTAAACTAGCTTTAAAACTTGCAGATTATACAATAACAGAAGCAGGTTTTGGAGCAGACTTAGGAGCTGAAAAATTCTTAAACATAAAATGTAGAACAGCTAATATAGAACCTAATGCAGTTGTTTGTGTAGCAACAATGAAGGCCTTAAAATATCATGGTGGAGTAAAAAAAGAAGAAATTAAGTTAGAAAACATAGAAGCATTAGAAAGAGGAACTAAAAATTTATTTAAACATATAGATAACTTAAAAAATAAATTTGGACAAAATGTAATTGTAGCAATAAATGAGTATGTAGATGATTCAAAAAAAGAAATAGAATTTTTAAAGAATAAATTAACTGAAAAAAACATAGAAATGAGCCTAGTTCAAAGTTGGGAATATGGCGGTAAAGGAGCTATAGATTTAGCAAATAAAGTAGTAAAGCTATGTGAAAATGAAAGCAAACTAAAATTTACATATCCTATAGAACTAACAATAAAAGAAAAAATAGAAAGAATAGCTAAAGAAATATATGGAGCAGAAGGAATTGAAATAAATGAAGAAGCTTTAGAAAAAATTAGATTCATAGAAGAAAATAATTATGACAAGTTACCAATATGTATTGCCAAAACACAATATTCTTTCTCTGATGATAGCAAAAATTTAGAGTGCTTAGAACCATTTAAAATCCATGTTAAAGACATAATTCTAAATGCTGGAGCAGAATTTATTGTGGTAATTACAGGAAAAATATTTACAATGCCAGGACTTCCTAAAGTTCCAGCAGCAGAAAATATAGATATTGATGAAAATGGAAACATAGTAGGAATTTTTTAAAAATATATTTGTATAATTTAATCATTTTTGTGAAAAAATAAAATTAAATTTAATTTTTTACAAAGGTGATTTTTTTATGAAGTTAAAAAACAAAAAAGCATTTACAGTTTTAATAATATTTATAATATTGTTAATTCTATATAATATATTTTTAGAAAATAGTATTGTACTAGGATTATCTAAATATGGATCTAGAGGAAACGAAGTAAAACAGATACAAACTAAGTTAAAGCGATGGGGATATTATAAAGGAAGTGTAGATGGAATTTATGGAAGCAGAACACTTTCGGCAGTAAAGAGTTTTCAAAAGAAAAATGGACTAACAGTTGATGGAATTGCGGGTACAAAAACTCTAAATGCTATGGGAATATACTCATCATCATCTAGTAGCAATACAAGCAGTTCAAATTCAACTAACTTAAACTTATTAAGTAGATTAGTTTATGCAGAATCAAGAGGAGAGCCTTATTCTGGTCAAGTTGCAGTGGCTGCAGTAGTATTAAATAGAGTTAGTAGTTCTTCTTTTCCAAATACTATAGCTGGAGTAATATATCAATCTGGAGCTTTTGATGCTGTTAGTGATGGACAAATAAATATGACACCTGATGCCACAGCGAAAAAAGCAGCACAAGATGCAATTAATGGTTGGGATCCTTCATATGGAGCAATATATTATTTTAATCCTAATACAGCAACAAATAAATGGATATGGTCAAGGCCATTAACTGTTGTAATAGGTAAGCATAGATTTTGTAAATAGAATACTATAAAAAAGAAAGCTTAAAATACGTTAGGCTTTCTTTTTTATATAGTAGAAAATGAGAAATTTTATACTATAATGACAATACTATTTTTCCTTGACAAAAATTTATAATATTGATAACATATTAATGAAAAATGAAAGGAAAAAAGCTAATGTTTTACCCAAGAGATTATTTTAAAAGTGTAACTCAAATTACTAAAAAATATTTAGATGAAAATAGAATTCAAGCATTAATTCTAGATGTAGATAATACTTTAATTGACTATGATAAAAATCTATCTCAAGAAATAATAAGCTGGGCTAACACCTTAAAAGATAGTGGGATTAAAATGGTTATATTGTCTAATAGCAATAAAAAAGAAAAAGTAAGACATGTAGCAGAAAAATTAAACATAGAATATCTATTCTTTGGAATGAAACCATTAAAAAGAGGTTTTAAAAAAGCAAAAAAAATATTACAAATAGAAGAAAATAATAAAATTGCAGTAGTTGGGGACCAGATTTTTACTGATATTATAGGTGCAAATAGAATGAAAATGTATTCAATTCTAGTAGAACCAATAGAAAAGAGAGATATTTGGATTACTGTTTTAAAAAGACCAATAGAAAACTATATAAAAGATAAATATCTAAAAACAAAAGGAGGCAAATAATGTACTTTCATGATGTACACATACTAATATATGTAGCAATAGCTATACTAGGCTTTATTTTAGGTAAGTTTATAAATTATTGTAATTATAAATTTTTAAATGAAGAAAAAATAATAAGCAAAGATTTATTTAGTAAAGAAAAAAAATACAAAAATAATATAATATTACCATTAATTAATGCAGTTATTTATATAATACTACTTTATACATTTGGAATAGGAAAAAGCTATCTAGATAATATAGAACTTATAAGATATTTATGTTTAACTCCTATGCTTTTGTCAGTATTCATAATTGATTATAAAAAACAAATTATTCCTAATAGATTAAATTTAACAATGTTTGAAATAGGCTTAATATTATTATTTGCAGTAGGCATATTTAATGCAAATATTGCAATAGATATGTTTTTAGGAATGTTAGTTGGTGGTGGAATATTCCTATTAATTACGCTTCTTGGTGGCTTAATTGCAGGAAAAGAAGCAATGGGATTTGGTGATGTAAAGTTAATGGCCGCATTAGGCTTATATTTTGGTGTTGCAAATATAATTATGATTACTTTGATTTCTTTTCTATTAGGGGCAATAATTAGTATTATACTATTAGTAACTAAAATAAAGAAAACTAGTGAATATATACCATTTGGTCCATTTATAGTAATGGCAACTTTTATAATGATGGTTGTTCCATTTGAAGTGGCATTTTCAATATTAGTTACTATATTTTCGTTAGGATTAATGAGAGTATAAACTATAAAATATTTGTTAAATATAGGAGGAATATATGAATGAAAAATTAAGATGTTTAAGAAATAAAATAAGAACAATGGATTTAGATGGTATGATAGTATCAAATCCAGTTAATATAAAATATTTAACAAATATAGAGGCAGAAGGAACATTAGTATTAGCTAGAAAAGAAAATTTTTTTATAACAGATGGAAGATACATAGAAGATGTTAATAGTACATTAACAATTAATGATGAAATTATAGTATGCGATATTAAAGATTTGTCAAAAGAAGATTTTGAAAATTTCTTTTTGTTTTGCGAAAATATAGGATTTGAAGAAAATTATTTAACATATGCTAAATATAAAGAATATATGTATAAATATAGAGTAAACAACTTTGTAGAAACAGAAAATATAATAGAAAAACAAAGAGCAATAAAAGATGAAGAAGAGATTAGAAAAATTTCAAAAGCATGTAATTTAACAGATGATTGTTTCGAATATATTACAAAATTTATAAAAAAAGGAATGACAGAAAAAGAAATAGCAAATGAAATAGAAAAATATTTTAAAACGCATGGTGCAGATGCTCTTTCTTTTGAAACAATTGTAGCTTCTGGTCCAAATTCTTCAAAACCACATGCAGTTCCAACAGATAGAAAAATACAATCTGGAGATGCTATTACAATAGATATGGGATGTGTATATGAGGGATATTGCTCAGATATGACTAGAACAATATTTGTAGATAAAATAAACAAAGAAGTACAAGAGATATATCAGTTAGTATTAAAGAATCAAAAACAAACTATTAATGAAATGCGAGAAGGAATGGTTTGCAAAAATGTTGCTAAAATGGTAGTAAACGATTTTGAACTTAATAACCATACATTGATTCATGGTTTGGGACATGGAGTAGGATTAGATATTCATGAGTTACCTGTATTAGGAACTAAGTCAGAAGTTATACTTAAATCTAATATGGTAATTACAGATGAACCAGGAATTTATATACCAGGAAAATTTGGAATAAGAATAGAAGATACAGTTCTTGTTGGAAAATCAGTAGGTATACCACTTACAAAATCTTCAAAAGAAATTACTATTATAAAATAAAAGAAAGAATTTAAAAATTCTTTCTTTTATTTTATTCTTAGAAATTTATAATTATCTAAGTTATTTATTTCTTTAGTAATATAACCATCTTCATAAATAGAAGAATTATCATTTTCAAAAGGGATTTCAAAACCAACATTACAAATATAGTGCTCATTAGCATCATTTATTATATTTATATCAAAAGAAACATTAGCTTTAATACTTCTCATAGGAATGCTTGCTCGTTTTAAAATCTTTCCGTTATATTCTATTTGTTGTTCTGAATATAAGAAATTTGTTTTTACATCTTTATTATAAAATCCTAGTATTAAAGGACTAGATAAATTTTTATCTATAGAATTATTTGAATTATTTATATTAGCAATATCAGACTCTATGTTAAAATAAAAATTATCATTTATTTTATTCTCGTCTGAGTATGAAGACCTGCCAAAATCGGTTTTGGATTTTTTATATAAACAAGGTGTACCATATTCTGTAGGAGTAATAGAAATATTATTTATATAAAATTCTTTAACAGTATTTTTATTGCTATTTGAATTAGGAGAATTGTTTAAATATATTGCAATATCAGTATATTGAGATATATTTAAATTCCATACGGCATTATTTAATTCTTTAGCATCTACAGTAGCAGAGGAAAATAAAACGATTTTATTTAAAGAAAATACTGTTTCATCGTTTAAAGACGAGATTTTTGTATACTCTTTTTCAAAGTTTCCCTTAATAAATATATTACGAATAAAATAAAGATATATAAAAATAAATATAATTAACAAAATACTTAGAAAATAAATTATTCTAAGTGTTTTCTTATTTAAATTTTTTAAGTTTATTTTATTTCTTTTTCTAGTATTAGTTCTTCTCATTTGTTACTCCTTAGTAATGTTAATATAATATAAGATTTGAATAAAATCAATATAAAAAAATAAATTGACAAAAAAAATATATAGCTTTAAAATAAAATAGGTGAAACATATGAAAAAAATCGAAATATATGATAAAAAGTGGAAAAACATAGCAATTATCACAGCAATAATAATAGCAGTTATAATTATTGTTGCTATTATTATAAATAGAATTGTGCATTATAAAGTAAAGCAAGAAGTGGTTGCTACTGAAGCTAAATCAAGTAATGAATTATTAAAAGATAATGAAATTGAGTGGTTTGAAAACAATGACGATAAAAAAAATGATATATATGATATTATAAATGAAAATGTAAATAAAACAGAAAAAGAAGAAATACAAACAGAAACTGTTGAACTAGAATATGAAACAGAATATACAAATAACGAAGAACTTCCAAAAGGTATGGTAAAAGTTTTGCAACAAGGAGAAGATGGAAAACAAGAATTAATAATTAGAAAAAAATATAATGGAGAAGAATTGGTAAGTGATGAACAAATAGGTAGAAAGATAACATCTCCATGTATTAATAAAATAGTAGAAGTAGGAACAGCATCATACTATGATAAACATACAATAAAAGTGGGAGAAACAGTATATTCTACACCATATAATTTAGCTATAAGAGAAAACCCAGAAAAAACTGCAGAAGTGTTAATAAAAATAAGCCAGGATTCAAAATTAAAAATCTTGAAAAAATCTAGTAGTTGGTATTATGTGGAATATGGCTCTTACTATGGATGGGTAGAAAAAGACTGCGTAACATATTTAAACCCAACTAAAAATACTTATAACAATAAAAATGATAAATATACAAAAGCACAATTACTAGCAAAATTAAATAAAAACATTGACTTAAGTAAACCAAGTGGCTTTTCATTAGAACAGTTTAAAAAGGTATTATCAAATAATAATCAAGATAAAAATAAAGTATTAGAAAATAATGCTGAGTATTTTTATTATATAGAACAACAATATGGAATAAATGGAGTATTTGTAGCAGCTATAGGTATACATGAAAGTGCGTGGGGAACATCTAAAATTGCAAGAGATAAAAAGAATTTGTTTGGTTATGGAGCATATGACATGAGTGCATATTCAAGTGCATACTCTTACAATGGATATGCAGCAGGAATAGATATGATAGCCAGAGTATTAGTAAAACATTATCTAAATTCAAAAGGAACTAGTATTTATGATGGAGAAAAAGCAACAGGAAGGTTTTATAATGGAAAAACATTAACAGCAGTTAATAAAAGATATGCAACAGACAAAAATTGGAGTAGTAGTGTGTACAAATGGATGCAATATTTATATAAGAAATTATAAATTATTAATTATTCATCATTCACTATTAATTAAATTATATGTAGGGGGCGGATGCCTCTGTCCGCCTGAGCGGAATTTATTCCGCTTTGTTCTTTCAATCTTTATTTTCATCTAATATCATCGTTGTTATCTGATTAATTGCAATATTAGTCATTTGATTATAATCTAATTCGCTATGTTTATGATATACAATTTCATGACAAATATCATCTATTATATGCATAGATATATGAACTTTTTCGTAAATATTTTTTGTATCAAAATTATTTTCTATTAATACACTGGCTATTTTTTGAGTCATATACATTTCATGTTTTTGAAAAAAAGATGCTATCTCCTTATCTAAATGTATCATAGCAGTAATTTCTTCGTGAGCAATCTGAGATAACTTGTGATTTTCTATAAATTTATTAATCATTTCCTTTAAAATTATAGGTAATTCTTCTTTTTTTATTTTTTTATTTATATTTATTTTTAACATAGGATAAAATATATCAGATGCATATTTTTCAATACCTTCAATTAATATGTCATGTTTATCTTTAAAGTATTGATATACAATTCCAGTAGACACACCGGCATATTTGGCAATTTCTGCGGTGTTAGTATTGTAATATCCCTTTTTGCATATAAGGTCAAAACCAGCTTCAATTATTTTTTTTCTTTTTTCAATAGAACGCTTTTGAATAGGTGTTCTTATTTCATTTAATCCCATTTATCAAGATCTCCTTAAGATATTTTATAACTAATATTATAAATAAAATAAAAGTAAAAGTCAAATAAACATGAAAAAACTTTCATGTTATATATTGACATTTTCTCTTATAATTATTATAATTTTTAACAGAAATGTGAAATTAATTTCAATTAAGGAGGAGTTATGGAAAAAATAGTAGAGTTACAAAATGTTAGTAAGGTATATAAAATTGGTGAAAGCGAATTCAAAGCCTTAGATAATATTGATTTATCTATAAATAAAGGAGAGTTTGTAGTAGTGCTTGGACCATCTGGAGCAGGAAAATCTACTTTACTAAACTTAATTGGTGGAATGGATTCACCAACAAAAGGAAAAATAAAAATAGATGGAGAGGAGATTTCTAAATATAATGAAAATAAACTAAGCGAATATAGAGCAGAAAATATTGGATTTATATTTCAATTTTATAATATACTTCCAACATTAACAGTTTTAGAAAATGTTGAACTTGTAAAATATGTTGTGAAAAATGGAAATGATAGCAAAAAAGCAATAGAAGCAGTAGGATTAAGCAAACATATGAATAAATTTCCAAATCAATTATCAGGAGGAGAACAACAAAGAGTTTCAATTGCTAGAGCAATTGCTAAAAATCCTAAATTACTATTATGTGATGAACCAACAGGAGCATTAGACTCTAAAACTGGTGTTGAAGTTTTGAAATTATTAAAAAAACAATGCGATGGAAATAATGGTGCTAATACAGTAATAATAGTAACTCATAATAGTTTATTTGCAGATATAGCAGATACAGTTATAAGAGTGAAAAATGGAAAAATAGAAAGTGTAACTGCAAATCCAAATCCTAAAAAGATTGATGAGGTGAAGTGGTAATATGTTATTTAAAAAATGCTTAAGAGATATTAAATTAAATAAATCTCAATTTTTAAATATATTTATAATGGTATTTTTAGGAATATTTGTTTTTGCGGGAATTCATTCATATATGGATGGAATGAGAACCAGTGGAGAAAGATTTTATGAAAATAACAATTTAGCAGATCTATGGCTTTCAAGTGAAAATTTTTCAAAAGATGATTTAGAAGATATTAAAAAAATAGATAATATTAATGATGCTGAAAGGACATTAACACTAAAAACAGAACTATTAGACTACAATGATGTAGTACTTGAGGCTAACTTTATTGAAAGCAATAATGTATGCAAAATGTATGTGCAAGAAGGAGAATCTTTTAATAAAAATAAAAAAGGCGTTTGGCTTGATAGTTATCTAGCTAAAAATCTTGGAATAAATCTTGGAGACGAAATAAAATTTAAATATGAGAAATATGAAATGAAAGAAAAAGTTGTTGGTTTAGTATATACACCAGACCATATATATAATGTTAAAGATCAAACAGCAATTTTTCCAAACCATAAAGATTTTGGATTTATATATTTATCAATTAATGAATGTCCAGATCAATTAATATACGATAAAATTAGAGATAAAATGAAAGATGAAAATCCTTATTTAAAAAATGCAGATATCACTAATAAAATGATAGAAGATAATATAAAGGATTTTGATATATCAGATTACTATGTATTTACTAATGTATTGGTAGACTTAAAAGATACCAGCAAAATAGAAGATACTAAAAGAACAATTGAAAATGAAATTGAATCAGTTTTAGCTGTTACAGATAGAGAAGCAAATGCTTCATATGTAACATTAAATTCTGAAATTGAAGAGGGAAATACATATTCTAGTGTATTTACATTATTATTTTTATTTATTGCAATGTTATCTGTAATTACAACCATGAATAGATTTGTAAAAAAACAAAGAGCACAAATAGGAACATTAAAAGCTTTAGGAATCAAAAAAAGAAAAATAACAATGCATTATGTAGGATATGGATTTGTAATAAGTTTACTAGCAAGTGCAGTTGGTCTTGTATTAGGAAATACTGTTATAGGTAATTTCTTTATGAATATGGAAATGGAATATTTCGAAATCCCAGCTTACAGTACAATAATTCTACCTATTGTATATGAATTATCAATAGCTGTTATATTAATAGTAACTTTTGTTACATATTTATCATGTAGAAGTATATTAAAAGAACCTGCGGTTGAAGCATTAAGGGTTGAAATACCAAAAGTTAAAAATACAAAATTCGATTTGACTACAAAAGGAGTATTTAAAAAAGCCTCAATTTCAACTAAATGGAATATAAGAGATATTTGTAGAAATAAAGGAAGAAGCCTTATGGCAATTGTTGGTATTATAGGCTGTACAATGTTACTTGTTTGTGCTTTTGGAATGCTTGATACTATGAATTCATACTTAGAATGGGAATTTGATGTTTTAAATGATTTTAAATATAAAGTTTCTTTAAGTAATGAATATAGCAACAGTGATTTAGACTCATTAAAAGAAAAATATGGAGATGCAACAAGTGCAACTGTTGGCATTGAAGTACAAATAAATGATAAGAAAGAAGCAAATACACTTGTGGTTAATGATGCAACAGATTATTTAAAATATACAAACCATAAAAAGAAATATATAAACCTAAGTGATGATGGAATGTATCTTACAGAAAAGCTTGCTGACAAATGGAATATAAAGGTTGGCGATGAAATTAAATTTCACTTGTTTGGAGATGCAGAGTGGTATACTTGTAAAGTTGTAGGTTTAAATCGTGATCCACAAAATCAAAATTTAAATATTACAAGAAAATGTTATGAAAATTTAGGGCTTGAATATAAACCGGATTCTTTATATACAAATGACGATTTGAGTAATGCTAAAAACTTAGATGGAGTAAATACAATTCAAAGTATAGAGAATTTAAAAGATGGAATACAAAGTATGCTAAAAACTGTAAAAACAATGGTATGTTTATTAGTTGTTGTATCTGGAATACTTTCAGCAGTAATTATATATAACTTAGGAATATTATCATTTAGTGAAAAGCAATACCAATTTGCAACATTAAAAGTACTTGGGTTTAAAGATAAGCAAATAAAGAAGATATTTGTAAAACAAAACTTATGGCTTTCAGTAATTGGAATTATAATAGGTTTACCTCTTGGAAGCATAATGCTTAAGTATATATTTGAAGCAGCATTAGGAGATAATTATGATTTTGTTGCTATAGTTAAAACAATGTCATATATTTATGCAGCAGTTGGAAGTTATATTGTATCAGTTATAGTTAATAAGCTATTAGCTAAAAAAGTAAAAAATATAGACATGGTAACAAGCCTAAAAGGAAATGAATAAAAATAAGGCAAACTTTTATGTTTGCTTTATTTTTTGTGCTAATATTCTTTTAAAAAAATATTTCAAAAAAAACTTGTTTTTTTATATGTTCTAGTGTATGATATTGTAAGATATGATTAGTATACGGAAATAGCGAAAGGAGAAAGATATATGAAAAAAGTTGTAGCAATTATTTTTATTTTAATTTGTATATTTTCAATATCTACAATTTATGCTACTAATAATAATCAAATTATGAATAATGAAACGGAAAATCAATTAGTACAAATAAAAGATAAAGAATTAAAAAGTTTAGAAGACTATAAACAAGCATATGGTTCAGAAAGCTATGGTTTAACAGCATATCTTTTGGGAAAAATAAGAATATATAGTATACCATTTTGCTTTATAGGAATTGCTGTTGGAGCAATATATCAATATGTAATAGGTATAAGGAAAATCGATATTAGAGACAGAGGATTTGCACTATGCATTGCCTTTGTTACAATTTTCGTGATATGTCAGGTATTACCGCTAATATTTGCTATTGTAGTAAAAAGTTGGAGGGGTTAACAAATGAAAGTTTTATTTGCTGTTAGTAATGAAAATATATCTACACAAATAGTAAAAAGATATCAAAAAGAATATAAAGAAATAATATCATATAAGAATATGTATTATTTTAATGCTGTTGTAAAAGAACTTCAAAGAGATAAATCTTACGACAGAATAGTTATAGGAGAAGATCTAGAACCATTTTCTAATAATAACTATGATGCTATAGATAAATTTATATTTGATAAATTAGACAGTATTAGTGATGAAGCAACAGGTAGTGAAGGAGATATTCCAATTATTTTAATATGCGCAGATAGAAGAGCAAAAGCAGATCCAATGTTAGTAAAATTATTTGGATTAGGAATATATAATGCGCTATTAGGACCAGATAAAAGTATAGAAAATGTATGCAAGATGATTAACAGACCTCGTAGCAAAAAAGAAGCTAAAATTTATTATAAAATAGATTCAGATGAAGTTAATTATCAAAGTGAAAATGAAGATACTGTTAGTGAAGTAGAAATAAAAAATATATTAGCTCATTATAAGAGATTGGGAAAAAATGAAGATAGATATGTAGAAAGCTTTAATAATATTGCTGCACAATATAATGATGCACAATTAAGAATTATAACAAAATTCTTACCATTAAATGTAAAAGCAGTTTTAGAAGAGCAATCTCCTAAATATCAATCAGTTATGACATTTGGAGATACTGCTTCAGCTATAAACAGCAGTATGAATCAACAAAAGAAAAAAGATGAAGGTTTAAAAATGGGCTTCTTAAATACTAATAGTGGAAGACCAACTAGACCAGTAATTGTGCCAACAGCTGTTAATAAAGCAGGAAGAAAAATAGGAACATCTGCAGTTCAACAACAGCAACCTCAAGTTCAAAGAACAATAAATCAAAATTCTTATCAAACTGGTAACAATTATTCACCAGCAAGACCTGCTCAAATACCAAGAATGCCGGAACCTGAAATTGCACCAGTTATGCCAGAACCTGAAGAAGATTTTGAAACAGTAGAAATGAATACACCTTCTGTACCAGTTGTAGAAGAAGTACAACCAGTAAAAAGAGGAAGAGGTAGACCTAAGAAAAATGTAGAGCCTATTGAACAAATTGAAAATAAACCCAAAAGAGGAAGAGGTAGACCTAAAAAAGTAGTAGAAGAACCAGTGTTACCAGGCTTTGACGAAGACGAAGAACCAACACTACCAGGTTTTCAAGATCAAAATGAAGAACCAACATTGCCAGGTTTTGATGTATCAAACAGCGAACCAACTTTACCAGGTTTCGATGAACCAGAAGAAGAAATGACTTTACCAGGATTTGATAATGTTCAAGAAAAACAAGATACTATGTTACCAGGCTTTGATACACCACAAACAATGTCAAATAATAATGTTAACCAATATTCAAGACCAGAGCCAAGTGGAACAATGTCAAGTTATGGATCAACAAATTCACTTTCTAACTATTCTAATAGCTCTAGTAATTCATACTATTCAAATTCTAGTATGAGTGCAACAAATCTATTGTCAAAAGATAAGAAAGTTGTAGCATTTGTTGGAACTACTAAAAATGGAACATCATTCTTAGTAAATAATTTAGGAAAAACATGTGCTAGTATGGGAATAAAAACGGCTATATTAGACTTAACCACAAATAGAAACTCATATTATATATTTACAAATAATGATGAAAAATTAAGAGGAATAGCATATGAATCTATAAAAAAACTAAGAAGTGGTATAGCAAGTGGAATAGCAGCAGATAAAAACTTAGATGTATATACAGCTTTACCAGATGATAGAAATGTTCCTTTACAAGATGTTAATGGAATATTATCAACTTTAATTCAAAATTATTCTTTAGTGCTAATGGATTGCGATTTCTCAACACCAGTAGAATATTTTGGAGCAACTCAAGAAATTTATATAGTACAAAGTTTAGATATTCTTACAATACAACCAATGACAGCATTTTTAAGGGATTTAAAGAGTAAAGAGATATTAAGAGAAGAAAAAATAAGGGTTATTATTAATAAAGAAGTAAGAGTAAGAGGATTAACACCAAAAGCAATAATTGGTGGACTAGCATTTTATAATGATCCGTCAATGTCATTTATGACAGAATTATTTAATAAAGATAATGTAAAATACTGTACAGTGCCTTTTGATGAAATAACATATATAAAATATTTGGAAAATGTTATGGACTGCGAAATATCAACAAATGGATATTCTAGAGAATTTAATATGAAGATGAAAGAGTTAGCAAGCATGGTATATCCTTTAATTGGAAATAAGTATAAGCCAGTTGGAGACTATTCTTCTAATAATAGGTTCTCTTCTAATATGAATAGTACATTGGAACAAATGAAAAGAAATTATTAATACAAAAAAAGAGGTGAAAATTCTAAAAAATGGGCATGATAATAATAATAGTAATACTTGTTATGATAGTTCTAGCATTACTTGCTTATAATGTTGTCATTCATAAAAAAATAGAAGGTTTCGAAAATACTAATCAAAGAATTCAGAGCTTAAATGTATTGCAAGAATTTATGAGTACAATAGGAGAAGAAGAAACAGTAGATAACAAAATAACAAAGATTAATAATATCTTAATAGAAAAATATGACATAAAATATTCAACTATAGTAGTTTTTGATGGAGCAGAATATGTAATAAAAGCAACCAATGTAAATGAAAAACACTGGGATACTATGAGAAATCTTCAATCAGAAGAAATATTTCAAGACAGCATTATGTCAGCTACGCCTAAATCTATAACGGTAGATAATGAACAAGAAAAATTACCATACCAAAAAGTAGAATTTGGAAGAGCAAAATCAGCAATATTCTTCCCTTTGTATATTGATAATATTTATATTGGATATTGGATTATAGAAAGTGGAATACCACACGCTTTTGATAAATTAGATACAACCATATTAGAAGTTGTAAAAGAAAATATTATATCTGTTTTAAAATCAGTTGCATATCAATCAACAGTAGAAAGTTTACCAAGAAAGGATTTATACTCAGAATTAACAACAGGTGAGTACTTATATGGAAAAGGTAAGAGAATTATAGATAAATATCCAACATCTACAATATGTATGTTTAGAATTACAAATTTAGAGGAAATAAATAAAACAACTAATAGAGAAACTGGAAATAATGTTATAACAAGTGTAAGTAGATATGTAAGAGAAAGTATATCTTCAGAATATTTATTTGTAAGATATATGGGACCTAAATTTGTAATAGCGTTTTCAGGAGTAGATGTTGATGGATCAACAGGATTTTTACAAGACTTAAAAAATGGAATAGAAAACTTAAAAATAAATGTTGAAGGTTTAGAAGAAACAAAACCAACCAAGAAATCAAAAAAGACAACAATAACAGAAGTTATTCCAAAAATTAATATAGTAGTAACTACATATTATAAAGGAACAGCATTAGAAAGTGTAACTCAAAAATTAGAAGAATACTTAGATAATGCGCCAAAAGAAGAAAATGATATTAATGAAATTTAAAGGAGGTTTTGAATATGGATTTTGATAAAACAATGAACTTTACAGTAGAAAGAGATAAAAGCATAAAAGCTAGAGAAATATTAAAAAAAGTGTATAATGCTTTACAAGAAAAGGGATATAATCCTATAAACCAAATAGTAGGATATATTTTATCTGGCGATCCTACATATATTACAAGCTATAATGATGCAAGAAATTTAATAAGACAAATAGAAAGAGATGAATTACTAGAAAAAATGGTAAGAAATTATATTGGACTAGACGAATAAATGCTTTTTTGAGTATTTGTATTTAACTAGTTTAAATATAATATGAAAAGGAATTAAATTATGAGAACAATGGGAATTGATTATGGAGATAGCAGAGTAGGAATAGCATTAACAGATGCCCTAGGTATAACTGCTCAAGGTTTGGAGACAATACACCATAATGGAAATGATAAAATAGTTCTAAAAAGATTAGAAGAAATAATAAATGAATATGAAGTTGATACAATAGTAATAGGAATGCCATACAAATTAAATGGTGATAAAGCAGAAAGAGTAGAAATTACTGAAAAATTTATTCAAAAGTTAAAATGCAAGTTTAATAAAGTGAAAATAGAAAAAGTAGATGAAAGACTAACTACAGTAGCTGCACATAGAACAATGAATTTTTTAGAAATTAAGAATTCTAAAAAAAGAAATATAGTCGATACAATATCTGCAGTTTACATATTGGAAAGTTATATGAACAAAAAATAGTTATTAATGTTGTAGAAATACAATTTTTTATAAAAATTTGAAAGGAGAACTAGAGATGAGTGAAGATATGAACAATGTTCCAGAAAATGAAGAAATGGACAATATCATAGTATTAAATGATGAAGAAGGAAACGAAGTTGAATTTGAATTCCTTGATTTAATAGAATATGAAGGAGAAGAATATGTAGTATTATTACCAGCAGAAGAAACAGACGATGCTGGAGAGGTAGTTATATTACAAGTAGAAGATATTGATACAGATGAAGAATCTTATATAAGTGTAGAAGATGAAGATACATTAAATAAAGTATTTGATATCTTTAAAGATAAATTTAAAGACGAATTTAATTTTGTAGACTAATAAAAAGAGACATTATGCAATTTTCTGCGTAATGTCTCTTATATATTTTCCTATTTCGTTGTCGGACAAGCAAAATATATTAATTAATTTATTTAAAATATCTCTTCTAGGAAGATCTTCTTCATTATCTATTCTAACATATTGTCTAAGGCTAATATTCAATTTTTCTGCCATTTGTTCTTGGGTAAACCCAAGATTTTTTCTTTTTTCCTTAATCAAAATTATCACCATAAAAATTATTACATAAAAAAACAGAATAGTATATTGACATTAAAAGTCATGTGATATAAAATAAATTGCGAATTTATGATACTAAACTGGAAATACTTATAAAACAAAGGAGGAAAAATGGAAGAAACAAAAGTATTAAAAAAAGAAAATGGTATAACTTTATTAGCATTAATTATAACAATTATAGTTTTGCTTATATTAGCTATGGTCTCAATAAAATTAGTAAAAGATGGAGCTATTATACAACATGCTAAAAATGCTACGAGTATATATTCAGATGAACAAATAATAGAAAAGGTAAAACTTGCATATTCGGCAACAAAACTGGACTCAATTTCCGCAAAGTATAGTTTTTGGAGTAGTGAATTTGAAAATAAATTAAGAGAAAATATTTTAAAATCATTTCCAGATAGTAAAGTTGAAGTGAAACAAGATAAAGATGATGATGAAAATAGAATATATTCAGTGATTATAGATGATTTAGAATTAATAATTACAGAAGATGGAAATGTGTCTAAAAATATTACAATCGAATCTCTTTTAGCAAAATACAATGGAAGATGGATATTTGTAGAGGGAGAAGAAAGAACAGTTGCCTATTTTGGAAATGGATCAAGTATATTAAACCTTCAAGAAGAAATGCAAGTTGTACACATAGATGGAAATAAAAAGCAGATTGTTAGTGAAAACGAAAAAATTAATTTGCTAACAGATAATGTAACTATTTCATTTATTAGAAGTGTAGGAGTAGAAGAAATTAATATGAATAATTTGGCAGTAACATTAGAAAGAGATGCGTTTGAAAATTGTTCTAATTTAAAAGAAATAAAAAATTGGAGTAATGCAAAAGTAGAAGCAGATGAGTCTGGAAATAAATATTTATATTTTTCTGGTTGCGAAAAAATAGAATCTATAATATTGTCAAATGATGTAAATTCAGTAGCAGGATACGCATTTGAACAATGTACAAATTTAAAATCTATTACTATTCCAAATTCTGTAACTAGAATTGATAATAATGCTTTTGCAACATGTGACAAACTAACTACAATAAATATAGATAATACTCAAGGAGCAATAACAGGAGCACCATGGGGAACGAGTGCAACAATAAATTGGTTAAGATAAAAAGAAAGAGAATTTTCTCTTTCTTTTTTATACTATTCTATTAATATTTCCATTTGTAAAATCTTTTCCTTCTAGTTTATTATGACATTTTACAGTGTCGATAATATTATTTATTTCATCAATAGTTTCATCTAAGATATCTATTCTTAGATAATCAACATTTAAATCATGTGTATCTATAGAGTTTATTTTGCTATTATAAATTGTGGTTATTGTTTGAATATTATTAGGTACAATTCTAAATTTAAAATTCATTCTATCCTGCAAGTAGTATTTGTTATTTTCTTTACAAGCTTGTTTACAATCTGGGAAACACTTATTAGATTTACCAAGCAAACAATAACTAGAATACATTAATGGAATATTTCCATATACTATAAATTCAGTTTGTTTATTAGTTTGGGAAGATATATCATTAAGTTCTTCTTTATTTAATTCTGGAGAAAGTGTAATAACCTCACAAGCTAGTTCATCTATAGTATGATTATTAAAAATATTCATACTATAGTTTGCAATAAATTCATATTCTTTTCTATAATCTTTTAATAATTCAAAACAACAAATATTTGATATAACAAAACCTTTTATACGATAATTTTTAGTTATACTTTCAATAGTATTTTTAAATAGATTTTGAAAGTTGGATTTTATAATTGTCGGCATATAAACATATAATGAAAAATTCTTCTGTAATATATCTAGAATATCTTTATTTTCACTTATCATAAAAAGTTCTAGAGGAATATACAATTTATCTACATTTTTTAATTTTGAATAATCAAAATTTATATTTAGATTATTTAATAACAAACAAACTTTATCTGAATTATGCATAAAGTTTTTATACTCATTTTCTGATAAAGATATATTAAGATTTCTTTTATATTTGCTAATAATAAAATCTGTATATTTTTGTAAAGCAGATCGCCTTAGTTCATTTATTTTACTTATATGTGGAATATATAAATTATTATCCATATTAATTTTAATATTTTTAAAGAAAAATGGTGTGTTATTTGTTTTTGAAAGTTGCTCTTCTAATTTTTCTTTTGAGATAGGATAACTTATTGCAACATCCGGCATTTCATCACTTAAAACTTCGAATTCATTACCAGCATTATCGAAAATTTTTAGTTTTATAGGCTCATCTAAGTGTAAATCCAAAACTGCATTTAGAGCAGTTTTTTTATTTTCAGAAGTGAAACTAGACTTAGCATCTAAAGACAAGCTTTTACTAGAAAGTTTATAAACTTTGTCTCCAACATGTATATTACCCTTCATTCTACCTAAAGTAACTTTATCTCCAATATTTGAAATGGTTATATTTTTATCATTTTTCATTAACTCAGAGATTCTATATGAAGTATTTTCTTTTTCAAAAGATATCGTATCTCCAATAGAAATAGGTGTCTCAAGTGTAAGCGAAATGTGACCATTATTTTTGTTATATTTATAAATTGTTCCGAGCAAGATTCCCATATGATTTGGCTTTTCTTTGTATATTAAATTGTGGTTTGCAGAGTTTTCTAAATGACCTGTGGAGAATCCACCTCTATTGAAAACTTGTAAAAGTGAAATTTTATCTTCAGGTTCTATAGTAAAATTGTTGCTATTTTCTAGTATTTTATCCAAGTATTTTCTATATATTTTTGTAACTGTTGCAACATATTCAGGAGATTTCATGCGTCCTTCAATTTTAAAAGAATCAACATTTATATCTACTAGTTTATTAAGAATATCCAAAGAACATAAATCTCTTGTACTTAATAAATATCCACTATCAACAACTGAATTATTTTTTAAAAGTTTGTATGGAAGTCTACAGCCTTGTGCACATTTACCTCTATTTCCAGAGCGACCACCAATTAAACTAGAATATAAGCATTGGCCAGAGTAAGAAATGCATAAGGCACCATGAACAAAAACTTCTATTTCACAAGAAATATTAGATTTAATATAATTTATTTCATCAACAGATAATTCTCTTGAAAGAACAATTCTTTTAAATCCTAATTTATCTAAAAATTTAGCTCCATCTAAATTATGACATGTCATTTGAGTGCTTGCATGAACATGAAGATCTGGGAAATTTTTTATTAAGTAGCAACCTAATCCTAAATCTTGTACAATAATTGCATCTATGCCAAAGTTATATGCGGATGAAGCTAACTTTAAAGCAGAATTAAATTCATTGTTTTTTATAAGAGTATTTAATGTTAAATATACTTTTACATTTCTTAAGTGAGCATAATCAATAGCTTCTTCTAGTTTATCTAATTCAAAATTAGTAGCACTATTTCTGGCATTGAATTCAGATGCACCTAAATAAACAGCATCAGCACCATTTTGAATTGCAGCCTTTAAACATTCAAAATCTCCAACAGGAACTAATAATTCATTCTTTTTCATAATTTTACCTTTCCAAATTACATTTATAATATTATAACATATTACACTCACAATTGTAACACAAAATAATATATAAACATATTATAATGTATAAACCAAAAAAGGAGGAATTTAAATGCAAGAAGAAATGAGAAATAATAGTGGTGGTCCTTTAAGCAGACTATTTAGAAGTTGCGGGAATGACAATGGATGTGGAAATGATAGCACTATATTGTTCTTTTTAATTATTTTCCTATTATTATTTACTAACTTTGGTTGTTGCAATAATTAGTACTTATTTTTGAGGTTATCTAAACCTCAAAAAAATCTTAAAAAATAGGACAAGCATAAGAAAAACATATATTACAAATATATTACAATTTCAGATAATAGTTGACCTAAAAAAACGAAAATGATATAATTTATATGCTAATAATATATAATTTTGTAAAAAAATAAATTCATATACAGAAGAAACGAAAGGGTATTTTTAAATGAATATTTTAAAAATAAGTAAAAAAATATTAATTTTAATAATAACAATTTGTTTGTTTAGCTTTATTTTTGTACCAATAAATAGTTCATTTGCAGCAGCTACAAAATACACTCAAACTTTAAAATCTGGAATTTTAAGTTTTCCAAAAGAATATCAAGAAGCACTAAATATAATAAAAGATAAACATCCAAATTGGAATTTTGAGGCTTATTATACCGGCATTCCATGGAATACCGTTGTTTTAAACGAAACAGCTTCACATGGAAGAAATAGAGTAATAAAAAGTTCTGAAGATTCATGGAAATGTTCTTGTGGAAACATAGCGAGTGGATATGCTTGTGCTTCAGAAGGAATTGTATCATATTATTTAGATCCAAGAAATTTTTTGAATGAAGTAAATATATTTCAATTCTTAGAAATTTCTTATAATTCTAAAATACATAATATTTCTGGTATAGAAAGTGCAGTTAAAGGAACATTTTTAAATAATACAATTACATACGAGAAAAATGGTAAAGAATATAGAAAATCTTATGCTGAAATAATATTAGAAGCAGCTAACCAAAGCAATATGAGCCCATATAGCATAGTAACTAAAATAATACAAGAGGTAGGAAGTAAAGGAAGCTCTTCAGTATCTGGAACTTATAATGGATATAAAGGATATTATAATTTTTACAACTTAGGAGCATATGATACTGGTAATGCTATTGTAAATGCTTTAAGATATGCTAAAGATAAAGGTTGGGATAATCAATATGATGCTATAATAGATGGAGCAAAAGAAATAGCAAATAGCTATACAAATGCAGGACAAAATACAGCATATTTTTATAAATGGGATGTAGTAGGAACAAGCATATTAAAAACAGGAAAAACTCAAGAGGTATCTAGCTCAAATATGTTTTGGCATCAATATATGACAAATGTTCAAGATCCTACAAGCCAATCAAAATCTTTATATAATACATATGTAAATAATGGAATATTAGATAAACAAATTAATTTTATAATACCAGTTTATAATAATATGCCATCAAAAGTTGATTTACCATCTGGATTTTCAGATGATACAGAAGATTTATACTATGTAAACTGTACTGATGGATTAAGAGTAAGAAATCAACCATCAACTTCTGGAAAGGTACTAGCAACATTAAATAAAAATGCAAAAGTACAAATGATTACAAAAAATTATAAAGAATCAAATGGATATTCTTGGGATAAAATCAAATTATCAAATGGAGTAACAGGATATGTTGCAGATAAATATTTAACACAATGTGAAAATACAAAACCAAAAGAAGATGATAAAGTTATTGGAACAGCTAAAACAACAGATAACTTAAAACTAAGAAAAGCTGCAACAACTTCAAGCGTAATGTTGACTCAAATACCAAAAGGAAAACAAGTGGATATATTGCAAAAAGATGTGGGAGATTCTGATGGATATACATGGTATAAAGTACAATATGGCAGCTACAAAGGATATGTAGCAAGTAAATATTTAACTGATGAAGACAAAGATGAAGATAAAACAGAAGAAGTAAAAATAAACAATGAATATGCACAAATAATTGATAATATATTAATAGTAATTCCGAGTTCAAACTTAAACAATATATCTTCTGGTAAAGCATCTGGAGATCTACAAACGGGAGGAAAAGTAAAAATAGGAAATAATTTATATACTGTTGCAATGCTTGGAGATTCAAATGGTGATGGAAAAATAAATTCAGCAGACTTATTAACTATAGTGAAATATCTAAAAGGTAATAATGGATTAAATAATTCTGAAAAGAAAGCTTCTGATGTTAATACAGATCAAAAAATAAATTCGGCAGATTTATTAACTATAGTAAAATATTTAAAAGGTAATTCTAATATTAATTTATAAAATTTAAGTAATTATGAAATTACTAAAGGAAAGGAATAAAAATGAAGAATAAAATTAAGATTTCATTATTTTGCTTTATATTTGGGGTGATTTTACTAATTTCTACCAAAGTTAATGCTGCTTCAGCAAGTATAAGTGCAAGTTCTAAAAATATTGCAGTAGGAAAAACAGTAACAATAACTGTAAAAGCATCAGCGGCATCTTGGAATTTGAAAGTTTCAGGAGAAGTATCAGATTCAATTGTTGGATATAATGGAGATGGAGAAAATCAAACTGTTAAGAAAACATATAAAATTACTCCAAAATCAGAAGGAAGCTATACTGTGCGTTTAGAAGGAGATGTTACTGATGGAAATACAAATAAAAATTCAGATATAAGTGATTCTGTAACCATAGTTGCAAGCCAAAAAGAAGATAATACAGATAACAATACTAAATCTTCAAATGCAAATTTAAAAACACTAGGAATAAGCCCTAAAGAATATGATTTTACAGGATTTACAAAAAACACAACAGAATATACAGCAAAAGCAATACCATCAACAGTCGATTCATTAAAAGTTACAGCAATAGCAGCAGAAAAAAATGCTAAAGTAAAAATTACAGGAAATACTAATTTAGAAGTTGGAACTAATACAATAAAAATAGTTGTAACAGCACCAGACGGAAAAACTACTAAAACATATAGTATAAGAGTTACAAAACTAGCAACAGAAGATGATAAACCAGGTAATGTTATAGATGATGAAAAAGAAGTGGATTTGTTTTTAAAAAGCTTAAGTATAGATGGGCTAACATTATCACCTGAATTTTCTAGCAATGTATTTACATATGAAACAACAATTAATATGGATGAAAATGATTTGAACGAAGTTAAAGTAAATGCAGAAGCTAACAATAGCAATGCAAAAATTGAAATCACAGGAAATACTAATTTAGTAGAAGGCGAAAACTTAATAAACATTATAGTAAAAGAAGAAGGAACTTCTAATCAGACTGTATATCAAATTACTGTTAACAAAGTAAGCCAAAAGTCAGAAGTGTTAGAAAACTCTAATAAAATAAGCAAAGAAAAAATAATTATAGCTGGAGGAATAGCAGTTATAATTATAGTAATAGCAGTTTGGATTATTATAATGAAGAAAAACAAAGATTCATATTATGATTATGAAGAAAATGATGAAGAACAAGAAGATACATTATATAATTATGATAATGATAATGAAGATTATAATGAGCCATATTCTCAAAGAGATAATTTGGTAGAAGAATTATTTCAAAAAAAGAACAAAGTAAACAATGAAGAATTAAATATAGAAGATAAAAAAACATTGGAAGAAATACAAAAAGAAAATGATAGAATTTTCAAAAAAAATGTTGAAGATGAATCAGAAAATTCAGCCGATGAATATGAAAAAAGAAAAAAAGGAAAACATTTTTAATTTAAACTAACTAAAAAACCTGCATAATGCAGGTTTTTTACTTTAAGTACTTGACAAATTTTAAAAAATAGTGTAAAGTAATATAGCATTACAGTGAAAATAGTAGGAGGAAATATGGAGAAGAAGGTAGAAGTAAGTTTACTATGCCAAATATATGGTAAGTTACTAACAGAAAAACAATTCAACTATATAAATGACTACTATAATAATGATTTATCTTTATCAGAAATTGCGGAAAATTATAATATTACAAGACAAGCAGCTAGAGATAACATAAAAAAGGGGGAAAATAAACTTTTCGAATATGAGGAAAAGCTACAAATCATGAAAGCTACACTAAAAAACGAAAAAAAAATCGAAGATATATTAGAACAAATAACAGAAATTCAAACAAACTACTCAGATAAAAAAATATCTAAAATATTAGAAAATGTAAAAAAACAATTATCAACTATAGTATAAATTTTCCATTAAAATATAAATAAATTTTTAAATAATAAATTATTATTTAAGAAAGGAAAGTGAAAAATGGCTTTTGAGGGATTATCTTCAAGATTACAAGAAGTAACTAGAAAACTTCGTGGTAAAGCAAGAATTACAGAATCAGATTTAAAAGAAATGCTAAGAGAAGTTAAGTTAGCATTACTAGAAGCAGATGTTAACTATAAGGTAGTAAAAGAGTTTAATTCTAGAATACAAGAAAAGGCATTAGGACAAAATGTATTAAAATCTTTAACACCAGGTCAGCAAGTTATAAAAATAGTTAAAGATGAATTAGTAGAATTACTAGGAGGTACAGAAAGCAAAATTAATTTTTCTGCAAATCCGCCAACAGTTATAATGCTAATTGGTTTGCAAGGATCTGGTAAAACTACAACTGCTGGAAAACTTGCTAATCTTCTAAGAAAGCAAGGAAAAAAGCCATTATTAGTTGCGTGTGATGTTTACAGGCCAGCAGCTATAAAGCAATTACAAGTTGTTGGAAAACAATTAAATATACCAGTATTTAGCAATGAAAATTCAAAAGATGTAGTTCATATTGCAAAACAAGCAATGAATGTTGCAATGTCTAAAATGAATGATGTTGTTATATTAGATACAGCCGGAAGATTACACATAGATGAAGCTTTAATGGAAGAATTGAAAAAATTAAAATCTGAAATTAAACCACATGAAATACTTTTAGTTGTAGATAGTATGACAGGTCAAGATGCTGTTAATGTAGCAGAATCATTTAGCAATAATGTTGGACTAGATGGAATAGTACTTACCAAATTAGATGGTGATACTCGTGGAGGTGCAGCATTATCTGTAAAAAAAGTTACAGGTAAGCCAATAAAATTTGCAGCAACTGGTGAAAAGTTAAGTGATATCGAAGTATTTTATCCAGATAGAATGGCATCTAGAATTCTAGGAATGGGAGATATACTTTCTGTAATAGAAAAAGCAGAAGAAACTTTTAACGAAGAAGAGGCATTAAAGCTAGAAAAAAAATTAAGAAAGCAAGAATTTGATTTAGATGATTACTTATCACAATTAAGACAAATAAAGAAGATGGGTTCTTTTTCATCACTACTAAAAATGATACCAGGTATGAATCAATTAAAAGATGTAAAAGTTGATGACAAAGAATTTACTAAAATAGAAGCTATTATATGTTCTATGACCAAGAAAGAAAAAAGAAATACTAAAATACTAAATGGAAGTAGAAGATTAAGAATAGCAAAAGGTTCTGGTACAACAGTAACAGATGTAAATAAATTCATTAAATCTTTTGAAATGACACAAAGCATGGTTAAGAAAATGAAAAATCAAAAGGGTGGAATGAATAAAATGCTTAAAGGAATGGATATGAATTCTTTAAAAGGCATGATGAAATAGTTATTAATGTTTGTATATAGATTTAAAGGAGGTGAAAGGTATGGTAAAAATAAGATTACAAAGATTTGGTAAAAAGAAAGCACCTTTCTATCACATTGTTGTTGCAGATTCAAAATGCCCAAGAGATGGAAAAATTATAGAGCAATTAGGAACATATGATCCAATGACAAATCCAGGAACTATCGTATTAGATAGAGAAAAAGTAGAAAAATGGATTAAAAATGGTGCAAAACCAACAGATACTGTTAAAAAATTAATCGAAGTAAAATAGTTTTTTGCGTCGTTAAACTTTGAGAACAGAAGGAAGGAATTTGACAATGAAGGAAATATTAGAAACAATTATTAACACATTAGTAAGCAATAAAGAAGCTGTTTCTATAAATCAAATAGACGGAGAGCAATCTGTTATATTTGAAGTAAAAGTTGCAGAAGAAGACATGGGAAAAATAATTGGAAAACAAGGTGCAATAGCAAAATCAATAAGAACAATTATGAAAGCTGTAGCATCTAAAGAAAACAAAAGAGTTTCAATTGAATTCTTAGACTAAAGGAGATAAACTATGGAAAGTTTATTAGAAGTTGGTCAAATTGTTAATTCATATGGAATTAAAGGATTTCTGAAAGTAGTGCCATTAGTAGATAATAATAATCAATTTAAAGAATTTAAAAGATTATATGTACAAGAAAAAAATACATATAAAGAATTAAAAATTGAAGAAATTAAATTTTCTAAAAATCTAGTTTTAGTAAAAGCAGAAGGAATAGATACAATAGAAACTGCTACTAAATTTAAAAATTTATATCTATTTGTAAAAAGAGAAGATATAAAATTAGAAAAAGGAGCTCATTTTATTGTGGATTTAATTGGCTTAGAAGTTTATACAGAAGAAGGTAAGCTTTTAGGAAAATTAAAAGAAGTACTTCAACCTGGAGCAAATGATGTATATGTTGTTAAAAACGAAAAAAATGAACAGATTTTGATTCCTGTTATACCGGATGTAATAAAAAATATAGATATAGAAAATAAAAAAATAATTGTTAAATTACTAAATGGTTTAGAATTTACTAAATAAACAAGGAAAATTAATATGAAATTTGATATATTAACGCTTTTTCCAGAAATGTTTGATACTATTAAAAATAGTATAATAGGAAAAGCAATAGAAAAAAAGTTGATAGAAATAAATACTATTAATATTAGAGATTTTTCTAAAGACAAGCATAAAAAAGTTGATGATACACCATATGGTGGTGGGGCTGGTATGGTAATGATGCCAGATGTAGTATATGATGCATATATGTCTATTAAAGATAAAAAAAATGCAAAAGTAATATATTTATCACCAAAGGGAAATGTATTAAATCAAAACAAGGTAGAGGCATTAAGTAAAGAAGAACATATTATTTTACTTTGTGGACATTACGAAGGAATTGATCAACGAGTTTTAGATGAAATTGTGGATGAAGAAATATCTATAGGTGATTATGTACTAACAGGTGGAGAATTACCAGCAATGGTACTTATAGATACTGTTAGTAGATATGTGAGTGGAGTTCTAAATAAAGAATCTGTTGATGAAGAATCATTTTCTAATGGTTTACTAGAATATCCACACTATACAAGACCAGAGGTATTTTTAAATAAAAAAGTACCAGAGGTATTGCTTAGTGGGCACCATGAAAATATAAAAAAATGGAGAGATGAAAAATCTCTTGAAATAACAAAGAAAAAAAGACCAGATTTATTAAAATAAAATTTATAAATTAACTATAAAGATTTAAGCAAATATTATGAAAGGAGACTAAAATTATTATGGATATCATAAAGTCAATTGAACATGAACAATTAAAAAACAAAATACCAGTTTTAGATGTTGGTAATACAGTTAGAGTTCATGTTAAAGTCAAAGAAGGTAATCGTGAAAGAATACAGGTTTTCGAAGGAATTATTATAAAAAAACAAGGTGGAGGAGTAAATGAAACATTTACAGTAAGAAAAATTTCTTATGGAGTAGGTGTAGAAAAAACATTTTTAGTACACTCACCAATGGTAGAAAAAGTAGAAGTAGTAAGAGTTGGTAAAGCTAGAAGAGCAAAATTATACTACTTAAGAGATAGAATTGGTAAAGCTTCTAAGACAAAAGAAAAATTAGGAGCAAGAATCGAAAACAAAGAAATAGTTCTAAAAGAAGAACTATCTGAAGAACCTGTAGTAGAAAACGAAACAACTGCTGTAGCTGAAGAAGCACCAGCTACTCAAGTAGCAGAAACAGAAGCTAAAGAATAATCAAAATAAAGCGACGAAAAAGTCGCTTTTTGTTTATTACAAAGTAAAAAGTATGGAGATGTTTATGGAAAATAAAACATTTGTAAAAAAAGATGAAGAATTTATATGCAATCATTGTGGCAAAAAAGTAAAAAAACTTGGCTATACTTCCAGAGATCACTGCCCAACATGTTTATACTCTAAACATGTTGATATTAACCCTGGAGATAGACAAGAAAAATGTCATGGTAATTTAGTTCCAATAAGTGTGCAATTAAATTCTAAAAAGGGTTATATTATTATTTATAAATGTGATAAATGCGGAAAAATTAGAAAAAATAAAGCTGCAGATGATGATAATATGCAGCTAATTATCCAATTAACTGCATGTCCATATGAAGAAGATTAATTAAAATAAATTCTTAGTAAATATAATATTAATAAATGAAGAGGGTAAAAAATATAAAAGAAATATTTTATGTTTTTGCCCTTTTTATTATTATATAAATTTATAAAAATTAGAGAAATGCAGCTAAATATTCCAAAGTAAATATAGTTTATATTAGAACTTTTAAAGAATAATAAAGAATATCTTATTATTGTAACTAGAAAAATAGATATATTCATTTTTAATTTATTATCTTTTAAAGTGTAAAATAAAAATATAAGGCATACTCCGAAAAAATCCATAATCGCAATTGGCTAGTTGTGCTAGTATAGCTAATAATAAGAATGCTAGTATACCAATAAAAGACCTATCAGTTTTTTCATAAATCGTAATTGAAATTAGTCCTAATAATAATGTGAAGAAGATATTCAAATTTAAACCATTAATATTAAAAGTTGAAAAAAATAACATAAATGGTATTTGAGATAGGAAGGCAAATAGTGTAAGCCTTATTAAGTAGTTTTTTAAGTTCTTTGTATGTGAATATCCCTCAGAAATTAAAAAAGCAAAAATTGGAAAAGATATTTTTCCGATGTAATTAAAAAAAGTGACCTTATTAAATATTGAATAACCAACATGATCTGAAATCATACATATAATTGCTATGATTTTTAAAGCAAAACTTGTCATATAAAACTCCTTTTTGAAATAATACATTAATATTTCATAAAAGTAAACTGTTTTTGAATAATATAAATATAAATGTAAAAAATAAAAGCAAAACAATCATAAGGAGGATTAAAAATGAAAGTTAAAGAATGTATGTGCGAGAACGTGTGTTATTGTAATTCAAACTCAACAATAAGTGAAGCTGCTAAGAAAATGAGCAAAAATCATATTGGATGCATACCAGTATGCAATGATGAAAAATGTGTTGTAGGAATACTAACAGATAGGGATATAACATTAAGATCTGTAGCATGCAATAAAGATGCTAATACCACTAAAGTAAGTGAAATTATGAGTTGTAACACTGTATGTTGTGATTGCAATAGTGAAATAACAGAAGCTTCAAAAATAATGGGAGATGAGCAGGTAAGAAGAATACCAGTTACTGAAAATGGAAAATTGGTTGGAATTTTAACTTTAGGCGATATGGCAAGATCTAAACAAATAAACAATAATTTTGTGGGAGAAACAGCAGAATGCATTTGCAGTTGCAATAAAAAGAATGCACAATAAAAGTATAAAGTATAAAATTATATTTAGATTCTAAATATAATTTTATACTAAAATACATCTGTTATACATAAAATATTATAGGACATATTATTATGGGAGGAAAATCTTGATTACAGATGTTAACTATTATAAAAAAGTGTTAAAAAGAATTACAGTTGTTTTAATAACTTTATTAGGTTTATACATAGGAGTTAAATTATCAATTTTTTATATACCATTTTTAATAGCATTTATTATAAGTTTAATAATAGAACCTATTATTAGAAAGGTGATGAAGTACTCAAAATTAACAAGAAAAACGAGCGCAATTATAACAATGATAATTGTTTTTAGTATTATTATAGGTCTGCTTATATGGGGAATATCAAGTGTAATTACAGAATCGAGCAATTTACTAGGAAGTTTAAATGAGTATGTAAAAAAAATAAGTGATTATTTTAACTATTGGATTAAAAATTTAAACTTTGAAAGGATACAAATACCAGAACAAATAAAACAAATAGCACAGAGTTCCACTAATGATACAATAGCAATGATTACAGAACTTGCAAAGAAATGGTTAAATACAGTAATAAGTTCGGTTAAATATTTTCCTACACTACTTATTTATATAGGAATCACAATGCTTGCAACATATTTTGTATGTGCAGATAAATTATATATTTTAGATCAAATAGAATATCATCTGCCACAAAAATGGGCAAAAAAATTGGGATTCCATATGAAAGAAATTATAATATCTTTAGGCGGATATTTAAAAGCACAAGTGATATTAATTATTATTTCATTTTTTATAGTATTGATAGGACTATATATATTTCATTTTTTGAATCTAAATGTAGAATATCCTTTAATGGCGGCACTTGGAATTGGATTTGTAGATGCTCTGCCAATTGTAGGAAGCGGAACTGTAATGGTACCATGGGCAGTGCTTTCAGCTGTGAATGGTAATATAAAATTAGCAATAGGTTTATTGATTTTATATGTTATAGTAATAGTAGTAAGACAATTAATTGAGCCTAAAATTGTTAGTAATCACATAGGAATTCATCCTATCTTTACTTTAATTGCTATGTATACAGGTTTTAAAATAGTAGGAATTGTAGGAATGTTTATTGGACCAATTTTATTAATAATTATTAAAAATATATTCGGAAATTTAATAGATAATGGAGTTGTAAAAACAATATTGGATAGAAGATAAAGCAGTGTAGAATACTACACTGCTTTAATAATTATAAAATTACAGAGGTTGGAATAAAATTATCATCAGGAGGATATACAAAAGCATCATCAGGTTTTTGTACTTCTTTTATTTCATTAACTTCTATTACAGGAATTTGATTATGATAATACCCTTTTATTATATTACCAGAAACATTAACCCAAGTACCATTTTTAAATGATGTAGAAGAATTAGATACACATAGAAAGCCAACTACAACACTTTGCGAGTCTGAATTAATTAGCATATCTCTAGCTAAAACAAATTCATTATCTTTCATATCATATAGTCTATACACATATCCAGTAAAGTTGATTTTTTGACCTACATAATTATCAATATTGTTATATACTTCTTCTAAGATATTTGTATATTGCGTTGCATCTATGTTTGCAATATTGTTAGAAGGGAGTAAATCAGTTGTTTTAAAATTAGATTTTTTAAATACGGAGTAAAATGCAACACATAAAATTACTAAAGAAACAACTACTATTAGAATTAAAATACTCTTAAAAATAGTATTGCTATTTACTTTTAAATTGTATACAAACATAATATCACTTCTTTCTAGTAAATATTATGCTTTTTTTTTATTTATATGTGAAAAATTTACCAAAACTCTTTATCTTTTTTAGTTTTTATAATATAATATTATTGCATATTTGTATGATAGAAATATATTCTATTATAGGAGGAAAAAATGGGAAAAACAAATAAGAAAACAAAAAATGATAAACTAGAAAATAAAGATAACAAAAATAAAAATAAAAAAGAAGGTAAACAAACTTCTAAAAAGAAAAGAATACTAAAAAATGTGCTTATTGTAGTTGCAACACTAATAGTAGTATTTGCAGGAATATTAGCAGGAGTTATATTTAGCTTATTTGGTGGAAAATACGCAATTACAAAACAGGAATTAATTATTAATTATTCTAATAGTACAATTACCGATCAAGATGGAAATGTTTTAGCTGTTCTTAGCGCAAAGGAAAATAGAAAAATATTAAATAAGAGCGAAATGGGAGATTATTTACCTAAAGCTTTTGTATCAATAGAAGATGAAAGATTTTATAAACATCGTGGAGTTGATATAAAAAGAACCGGAGCAGCAGTTGTAACTTTCTTGTTTAACAGAGGTTCATCATCTTTTGGTGGAAGTACAATAACACAACAATTAGTTAAAAATATTACAAATGAAAAAGAAGATTCTGGTGCAGCAGGAGCAATTAGAAAAATCAAAGAAATGGTAAGAGCTCGCCAAGTAGAATCTCTATTATCTAAAGATCAAATATTAGAATTATATATGAATATAATTTTCTTAGGTGGAAATGTTTATGGAGTTGGTATGGCATCACAATATTATTTCAGCAAAGATGCAAGTGATTTAACTATAGCTGAAAGTGCATTTATTGCTGGTATTACACATTCACCTAATTATTATAAACCATTTGATGAAACTCCAAATACAGAGGCTATTAACTCAAGAACTAAAACAGTTCTAAAAAAGATGAATGAATTAGGAAACATAACAAACGAAGAATATGACAATGCTCTAGAAGAAGTAGAAAAAGGATTACCATTTAAAAAGGGAAAAATTGATCAAGCATCTTACTCTTCACATACAGAAGCTTTGGTAAATCAAATTATAAACCAATTAATAACAGAAAAAGGTATGGATAAAGAATATGCAAAAACATATTTATATGGTGGAGGATTTACAATACAATCAACAGAAAAAGCATCTATACAAGAAGCTTTGGAAGATGAATATAGCAAAAACAAGTATCAAGTTAAATCTAAGGTGACCAAAGATCCTGATACAGGTAAATATGTTACAGCACAATCTGCAATGGTAATTATAGATCATTCAACAGGTAATGTATTAGGTTGTGTAGGAAACTTAGGAACAAAAGGTGCATTTGAATTAAATAGAGCAACACAAGCTAAGCGTCAACCAGGATCATCTATTAAACCAATAGGCGTATATGGTCCAGCATTAGAAGAAGGAACAATTACAGCAGCATCTGTATATGATGATGTGCCAATATCTTATGGAAGTTGGAAACCAGGTAATGCATATAGTGGATATAAAGGATTATCTAATATGAGGCAAGCAATTAGAATTTCTCAAAACACAATTGCAGTTCAAGTATTAGAAGATTTAACAGCTAGTAAATCAATACAATACCTTAAAAAAATGGGTGTTACAACTCTAAATGATAATACAGATAATAACTTGTCTTTAGCATTAGGGGGAATTAGTGATGGTATTACACCATTACAAATGGCAGGTGCATATGCTACTATTGCTAACGATGGAGAATATATAACACCAACATTTTACACAAAAATGACAGACAGCGATGGAAAAACAATATTAGAAGCAAAACAAGAAAAACGCAGAGTATTTTCAGAACAAAATGCATATATATTAAAAGAACTATTACAAGAACCAACTAAATCTGGAGGAACTGCAACAAATTGTAAAATATCAAAAATGGATACAGCAGCAAAAACAGGTACAACACAACAAAAAAGAGATAAATGGCTATGTGGTTTCACACCATATTATACAGCGGCTACATGGTATGGATATGACCAACCAGAAACCGTATATACAACCACTTATGCTAGCGTAATATGGGCAAATGTAATGTCTGAAATTCATAAAGGATTAGACGGAAAATCATTCGAGGAACCAAAAAATATTGTTACAGCTACTGTATGTAAAGACTCTGGACTATTAGCAACAGATGCTTGTAAAAATGATCCAAGAGGTAATAGAACATACACAGAAATTTTTGTTAAAGGAACAGTACCTAAAAAATCTTGTACCACTCATGTAAGTGCAGAAATTTGTAAAAAATCAGGTAAAATTGCATCAGATAAATGTAGAGAAAAAGAATCAAGTATATTTATTACAAGAGATAAAGATAGCAAAGCTTGGAAAAGCGCAGGAGATGCTAAATACATGTTACCTACAGAAGAATGTAAAGAATGCAGTGGAGAATCAAAAGCTCCAACAATTAAATTAAATGGTTTAAGTACAATTAAATTAAGATTAAATGAAACATATACAGAAGCTGGAGCAACAGCAAGTGATGAAGAAGATGGTGATTTAACATCTCAGATAGAAATATCTGGAAAAGTAGATACCACAAAAGCTGGAACATATACTATTACTTATAAAGTAAAAGATTCATCAGGAAAAGAAGCAAAAGTTACAAGAAAGGTTATTGTAGAAGACATTAAGAAACCGGATTCTGAAAACACAACGACAAATAATACAACTAATGAAACAGAATAATAAGATAGGAGAGATTTAATGATACAATTTTATAATACATTAACTAGGAAAAAAGAAAAATTTGTACCTATTAATCCTAAAGAAGTAAGAATGTACACATGTGGGCCAACAGTATATTACTATGCCCACATAGGAAATTTAAGAGCATATTTATTTATGGACACTTTAAGAAGAGTGCTAAAATATAATGGCTATAATTTAAAACATGTTATGAACATAACTGATGTAGGACATTTAGTATCAGATGCAGATGAAGGCGAAGATAAAATGATTAAAGCTTCAAAAAGGGAACATAAAGATCCTTTTGAAATTGCAGAATTTTATACAGATATGTTTATGAAAGATTTAAAAGCATTAAATATTGATAAACCAGAGATAATAGCAAAAGCAACAGAGCACATAAAAGTAATGGAAGAATATGTTAAGCAAATAATTAAAAATGGCTATACTTATGAGACTGAAAATACAATATATTTTGACACATCAAAGCTAGATAAATATGGAGTGTTATCAAATTTAAATGTAGAAGAACAAAAAGCAGGAGCGAGAGTAGATTTCGATCCAAATAAAAAAAATATCTCTGACTTTGCTCTTTGGATAAAGGCACCAGAAAATCATATTATGAAGTGGGATTCATTTTTTGGAAAATGTTATCCAGGTTGGCACTTAGAATGTTCTGCTATGGGAAACAAATATCTAGGAGAAGAGTTTGATATTCATACAGGAGGAATAGATCATATACCTGTTCATCATGAAAATGAAATAGCACAAGGAAAAGGATATTGTGGAAAAATTCCAGCACATTATTGGATGCATGTTGAATTTTTACAAATTAATGGCGGAAAAATGTCTAAAAGCTTAAATAACTTATATACTTTAAAAGATTTAGAAGATAGAGGATATTCACCTTTAGAATATAGAATGTTTAATTTCTCTTCAATATATAGAAAAAAAATAAACTTTACATTTGAAGCAATGGACTCTGCAAAAATAGCTTTAAAAAGACTAAAAGATGGCTATCAAAGACATTTAAATGGCAAAGATAAAGTTGAAACTGAAGTAATAGAAAAATTTAAGGAAGACTTTTTAAATGCGATAAATGATGATTTAAATATGCCACAAGCTATGAGTGTTGTATGGAATGCAATAAAATACGAAAAAAAATCTAAGGAAATTGCTGATATGTTATTAGATTTTGATAGAGTACTAGGATTAGAAATAGGCAAATCGGAACAAGAGGAAGAATTACCAAAAGAAATTTTAGAACTAGTAGAAAAAAGAAAAAAGGCAAGAGAAGAAAAAGATTGGAAATTATCAGATAATTTAAGAGATGAAATAATAAAATTAGGTTATAATATAAAAGATACCAAAGATGGCATGGAAATATCAAAAATATAACTAATTGCAGGTTTATTTAAACCTGCAATTAAAAGGAAAAGCGTTGTACAAGCTCTTATGAAGCTTGAAAGGAGAATTATAAATGGCAGAAGAAAAGAAAAAAGAAAATTTCTTTAAAAACATGTTAAAAAGTATAAAAGATTTTGATAAGTATGAGGATTTTGCATTAGAAACACCTGGAAAAGCAATGAAATATTTACTAAAATTAGTTGCTGTTTTGTGTATTATTCTTTGCTTAGCATATACCTACAAAACTTTAAATGGAGTAGAAAAATTATATAAAGAGTTAAAAGAAAAAGCACCAGAATTTTCTTATAAAGATGGAACATTAGATGCTTCAGAAACTAAAATTTTAGAAGACTATGCAGATACAATAGGAGTAGTTATAATAGACACAAATGTAGAACTAGAAGATATAAACAACACTTATTCAGAAAATATAAACAAATACGGTTCAGGTTTTGTATTTACTAAAAATAATTTAGTAATTTACAATCCAAATATTAAAGAACCAATAAAATACAACTATTCAGATATGCTAAAAACTTATAATTTAACAGAGTTTACAAAACAAGACATAATAACACAAGCTGAAGGCATAAATATAATTTCAATTTCAATAAGCATATATGTAGTAATGTATATTTACCTATTTATAATCTATTTTATAAGTATTATGATAGATGTACTTATACTTACATTATTGGCATATGTAATATCAAGATGTTCAAGGATAAAACTAAAAGGTGCTCCTGCATTTGGAATTGCAGTTCATGCTATTACCTTGCCAGTTATATTAAATTTAATTTATACAGTAGTAAACTTATTAACTAATTTTGAAGTGAAATATTTTGATATTATGTATAATACTATTGCATGTATTTATGTTATTGTTGCTATATTAATGATAAAAACAGATTTTATAAATAGACAAGCAGAATTAATAAAAATAGCACAAGAACAAATGAAAGTAAGAGAAGAACTAAAAAAACAAGAAGAAGAGAAAAAAGAAGAAACTAAAAAAGATAATAAAAAAGAAGAAAAACCTGAGAAAGAAAAGAAAGATAAAAAAGAAAAAGAAGAAGAACAAACAGATAAGCCACTAGGAGATGCTACATGTAGAAATAATGAGCAATAAACCTTATTATTTATAAGTAAAGGAGATTAATATGTCTAAGAATAAAAAACAGGATAAGAACAATAAAAATAAAGACAACAAATCCATGTATATATTAACAACAATAATATCAATTGTTTTAGTAGGTATATTAGTATTTTCTTATTTTTATATAGAAAACAAAAATAAAGAAATAGAACTTGCATATACAGATTTAATAAAACAAATTGACGATAAAAAAATAGAGGAAATAGAAATGACTTCCGGAAGTACAACAGCAAAAATAAAGTATAAAGGAAAAGACGAAGAAAAAGATAAGAAAATAGTAAGTATACCAGATACAGAAGCGTTTACAGAATTAATACAAACTAAAGTACAAAACGGAAATGATATTAAATTAATTCAAAAACAAACTAACATGTTTATGAAACTAGCTAGTGTATTAGTTCAATTTCTACCAACACTTATAATTCTTGCAATGTTTATAATGTTATTTAAAATGCAAGGATTTGGAGGAGAAAAGAAAATATATGATGGACAAGAAAATGACACTAAAGTTAGATTTAAGGACATAGCAGGTTTAGAAGAAGAGAAAAACGAACTAGTAGAAATAGTTGATTTTTTGAAGAAACCAAAGAAATTTCAAGAAATGGGAGCAAAAGTACCTAAAGGAATATTGCTTTGTGGAAAACCGGGTACAGGAAAAACTTTAATAGCAAAAGCGGTTGCAGGAGAAGCAGGAGTTCCATTTATTTCTATGAGTGGTTCTGAATTTATAGAAATGTTTGCAGGACTAGGAGCATCAAGAGTTAGAAAGCTATTTGAAAAAGCAAAAAAAATGTCTCCATGTATAATATTTATTGACGAAATAGATGCAATAGGTTCAAGAAGAACAAGCAACAGTGGAGCGGAAACAGAAAATAATCAAACTTTAAATCAATTATTAGTAGAAATGGATGGTTTCGAAACAGATGAAACAGTTATAGTATTAGCTGCTACCAATAGACCAGAAATGCTAGATACAGCTCTACTAAGACCAGGAAGATTTGATAGACAAATTATGATAGCTCCTCCAGATGTTAGAGGAAGAGAAGAAATATTAAAGATTCATAGTGAAAACAAAAAATTTGATGATGGAATAAATTTAAAAAGTATAGCAGAAGATACAGCAGGATTTACAGGTGCAGAACTTGCCAATATTTTAAATGAATCAGCTATTATTGCAACTGTAAACAAGCATACCAAAATTAAACAAGAAGATATAGAAGAGGCTATAAAGAAAGTTACAGTAGGACTTCAAAAAACAAGTAGAGTAATTTCTGAAAAAGATAAAAAATTAACAGCATATCATGAAGCAGGACATGCTATTGTAAGTAAATTCTTAAGCACAAGTGAAGATGTAAAAGAAATATCAATTGTTCCAAGAGGTGTAGCAGGAGGCTATACAATGTATAAAACAGATGAAGATAAATTTTATATTTCTAAAACAGAAATGGAAGAAAGATTAATATCATTATTAGGTGGTAGAGCTGGAGAAAAAATTGCAATGGATGATATTTCTACAGGAGCAAGCAATGATATTGAGGTTGCTACTAAAATTGCAAGAGATATGGTTACAGTTTATGGTATGAGCGAAAAAGTTGGACCTATTTCTTTAAAAGCAGATAATCCACATGACTTACAAATATTTGGCGAAGATATTGAAGATGTTGTAGGAAAAGAAATTAAGAATTTAGTGGATGATGCTTATAAGAAAGCACAAAAAATATTAAAAGAAAATAGAGCAATATTAGAAGCTGTTGCACAAGTGTTATTGATACAAGAAACAATTACAGCAGAAAAATTTAATAAATTTTTTGAAAATTAATTTAATGGAGGTATTATATGAACGAACAACAAAACAATAATCAAGAGCAAGAACAAGATTTAAACAAACTAATGCAGGTAAGAAGAGAAAAGTTAGAAGAATTACAAAAAGAAGGAAAAAATCCATTTGCAATAACAAAATATGATAGAACAGAAACTGCTGGACAAATAAAATCAAATTACGAAGAATTTGAAGGAAAAGATGTTTCAATTGCAGGAAGAATTATTGCAAAAAGAATAATGGGAAAAGCATCATTTTGTACAATACAAGATTCAAATGGAACAATACAAAGCTATGTTAGTATAAATGATTTAGGAGAAGAAAGTTATAAAGCATTTAAGACATTTGATATAGGGGATATTATAGGAATAAAAGGTTTTGTATTTAAAACAAGAACAGAAGAAATATCAGTACATGCAAAAGAAGTTATACTATTAACAAAATCATTAAGACCACTTCCAGAAAAATTCCATGGATTAAAAGATATGGATTTAAGATATAGACAAAGATATGTGGACTTAATAGTAAACCCAGAAGTAAAAGATACATTTATTTTAAGAAGTAAGATATTAAAAGAAATAAGAAACTTTATGACTGAAAAGGGATATATGGAAGTTGAAACTCCAATGCTTACAACAGTAGCTACAGGTGACGCAGCTAGACCATTTATAACACATCATAATACATTAGATTTACAAATGTATTTAAGAATTGCACCTGAATTGAATCTAAAAAGATTAATAGTTGGTGGATTTGATAAAGTATTTGAAATTGGTAAAAACTTTAGAAATGAAGGAATGGATATTAAGCATAACCCAGAATTTACCAATATGGAATGGTATGCAGCATATGAAGATTACAATGATATGATGAATATATCAGAAGAACTAATTTCAACAGTTGCTAAAAAAGTATTAGGAACAACAAAAATAAATTATGATGGAAATGAAATTGATTTAACTCCATCATGGAAAAAAATCACAATGATAGAAGCAATAAAAGAAGTAACAGGTGTTGATTTTAATACAATAAACACAGATGAAGAAGCTAGAGCTATAGCTAAAGAAAAAGGTGTTGAATTTGAAGAAATAAAAAATACAAGGGGTCATATTATAAATGAATTTTTCGAAACATTTGTAGAAGAAACACTAATTCAACCAACGTTCATAATGGATTATCCAGTAGAAGTTTCACCACTTACAAAAAGAAGAAATGATGATCCAAGATTAGTTGAAAGATTTGAATTATTCATAGGTGGAAGAGAATATGGAAACGCATACTCAGAATTAAATGATCCAATAGATCAATATGAAAGATTTTTAAAACAAGTAGAAGCTAAAGAAAAAGGTGATGAAGAAGCTGGTGGAATGGATGAAGACTTTGTAACAGCACTTGAAATAGGATTACCTCCAACTGGTGGAATGGGTATAGGACTAGATAGATTAATAATGCTATTAACTGGAAGTGCATCAATAAGAGATGTATTATTATTCCCAACAATGAAACCATTAGCATAGAACATTTAAGTATTCTAATAAAACTTAATAAAATTTAAAAGAGCTGAATACTGCTTAATAAGTACATTACAGCCATCATATAAAAAAATTAAAACCTAATGAATTTTAATGAAAACCAATAAAAATTTTCTGGTAGCATTAAAATAGCATTAAAATAATGCTTATGAAATAAGTAAAAATTAGAATGAAAAAATATAATTGCATTAATAAACCTAATAGAAATATTAGGTTTTATTTTTTTGCAAAAAAGGAGGTAAAAATGGAAAAAGGAAAAGAGCAATATTACAAAAGAGAATCAGTAAAAAGGATAATGGAAAATGTTATAAAAAAAATAAATGAGGTAAATAAAAAAGAGGAATTCATATATTATATAAAAAAAGCAATAATATTTGGGTCTTATATAGAATTAAAAGAAGATAAGATAGAAGGACTAAATGTTGCACTTTATTTTGAACTAAAAAATAATAATGTATCGGAAATAGAACAAAATTATAATAGAGCAATATTGTCTGGAAAAAATATGATATATATTTTAAAACTTGTTTATGGAAAGGAAGAAATAGCAAAGTTTATAAAAGATAAGAAACAAGCAGTCAAAATATATAATGGAGATGAAATAGAAGATATTGATAACATAGAACATATAACAATATTTGAAAGAGTAAGTTAAGCTTACTCTTTCAAAATTTATAGAGATACTTAGCTCATAATGAAAAAACATTATGGGCAATTTTTTATGGAAGGAGGGTAGAAGATATGGCAGGTTGTACAACAATAGCCATAGCAAACCAAAAACGGTGGAGTAGGAAAAACTACAACAGCATTTAGTTTAGGAGTTGCATTAGCAAACGAGGGAAAAGATGTATTGCTTATTGATGCTGACCCACAAGCAGATTTAACAACATATATGGGATATTATGATACAGAGGCAATACCAGTTACTATTTCTACTTTGATAGAAAGAATGATAAATGATTTTCCTGTAAATCCAGATGAGGCAATACTACATCATAATGAAGGAGTTGACCTTATACCATCGAATTTGAATTTGTCTATGACAGAAGTAAATTTATTAAATGCTATGTGTAGAGAAAGTGCTATGAGCAATAGTATAAAAGAATTAAAACCATATTATGATTACATTATTATAGACTGTATGCCATCATTGAATATGATAACTACAAATGCGTTAGCTAGTGCTGATAAAGTCATCATACCTGTGCAAAGTCAGTTCTTGTCAGCAAAAGGTATGGGAAATTTATTGAAAACTATTGCAAAAGTAAAAAAGCAAATAAACAATAAACTTGAAATAGGAGGAATATTGCTGACATTGGTAGATAGAAGAACTAATCTTCCAAAGGCGATAGAAAATGAAATAAAAGAAAACTATGGAAATATTGTAAAGATTTATGATTCGCAAATACCAGTAGCAATAAAGACAGCTGAATCTAGTTCAAGAGGCAAGAGTATATTAGCTTATGATAAAAATAGTAGCGTAACAAAAGCATACACAGCATTCGCAAAGGAGGTGTTAGAAGATGGAGAAAAAGAAAGAAGAAAAAATGCACTTGCCAAAGGTTACGATAGATGATTTTTTTACTACGCAAGAGGAAAGAGATAAAAAAGACTTAGAATATGTTTCAATGATACCAGTAAAAGAAATAACCAATTTTCCAAATCACCCTTATCAAGTAAGAGAAGATGAGGAAATGCTTAATATGGCAGAGAGTATAAAGAAGTTTGGAATTATACACCCTGTAATAGTAAGAGAAAAAGAAAATGGTGGCTATGAAATGATTTCTGGTCATAGAAGAAAAAGAGCTTGTGAAATTGCAGGAGTTAAAGAAATTAAAGCAATTGTTAGAAAATTAACAGACGATGAGGCTACAATTCTTATGGTTGATAGTAACAACCAGAGGGAAAAAGTTTTACCATCAGAAAAAGCATTTGCATACAAAATGAAATTAGAAGCAATGAAAAGGCAGGGACAAAGAAATGATTTAACTTCTGCAACAGAGTTGCAGAAGTTAGCAGGAAAAACTTCAAGAGAAATAATTGCTGATGAAATAGGAGAAAGTCACGAACAAGTTAGAAGATATATTAGACTAACATATTTAGTCCCAGAATTACTAAAAATAGTTGATGAAGATAAAATGGGGTTAAGAATAGCAGTTGAATTATCTTATTTAACAGAAGATGAACAAAAAATTGTTGCAGATAATATGGAATATTTAGATGTTGTTCCATCACACGCTCAAGCAAGAATAATGAGAGATAAAAGTGAAAAAGGAGAACTAACTACTGAAGAAATAGAAATACTGTTGGAGGAAGAAAAACCTAATCAAAAAGAACAAATAAAATTTAAATATGATAAGGTTAAAGATTATTTTCCATCTGGTTATAGCATAGAAAAAATGCAAGAAGTAATAACAAAATTACTAGAAAGTTATCAAGCTGATTGGAAAAGAAAAAAACAAAGAGATTATGTGCGATAGTGTATATATAGTAGAAATATTGTATATACACTTTTTTTATTCCCCTCCTTACAATCCACCCCTATAACTATCTCTATAACTAACTGAAAAAAGAATATATATAATATAAATTTATTAAATAATATAAACGCAGATTTGATTTATTTTGTATATACATTTATAATATAGTCAAAGGAGAAGTAAAAAAATATGAAAAAATGGATATTGATTTTGATTATTATTTTAATTTCAAGTTTTAGCTACTATGGAGTAGTTGATAAGGATGGAAAAAGAGAAACAAACATACAAAATATTATGCAGCAGGAGGAAGAAAAAAGTACAGTAGAAAATCAAATTGAACAGGAAAATAATGCTGAAACTTCACAAGAAAGCAAATTACCAGAAACTAAAGGCGATAGCACAGAAGTTCAAGAAAAACAAGAAACAGTATCTACAAAAACTGAAACTCAAACAGAAAAAAGCACAGGTAATGAAAAGAAAAGCGAGAAATCAAAGGAAACTTCGATTGCTCAAAAAAAACAAGAGGAAAATAAAGAGCAAAAGACACAAATACCTGTAATTCAAAAGGAAGAAAAACAAGAACAAAAAAATGAAACTAAAGCTGAAGAAGTTAAAGAAAAAACTCATAATTGTTCAAAAGATGGACACTTAGTTAGTGCAGGAAATACAGGAAAATGGTTTAGAACAAAAGCTGAAGCAGTAGAATATTTTGATAAAGAACAGGAAAAATATGAACAGGAATGGCTAAATGGTGGAAGCTATGATGATTATTTAGCAAAATGCCCTTATGGGTATGAATATTGGACTTGTCCAAATTGCAAATATTATACAATAAATTTTTATAAACAATAAATAAAAATAGAAAATACTATAGAACAGGCAAAGATGCTTGTTCTTTTTTTCGTTAAAGGAGGAAATAAAGTGAAGAAATTAAAAGAATTTAATTTTGCAAAGAAAATATTAGCAATAATATTTACAATTGTAACACTATTTGGAACAGCACAACCTATATTGGCAGTTGAAAGTTCTGGAAGTGGAAAATGGGTATCTGGACAATACGATTCAGGCATTTATACAACAGATAATAAATATCAAGTAGGAACTTTAGTAAGAAGATTAGTAAATTCTGTTACTGGAGAGAAGATTACAGTATTCTGTGCAGAATTCGGCGTAAATTCTCCAACGGGGGAAGTAAGGAAAGCTGAACACTCTATACCAGATAATCCTAAAACTAGAAAAGCGTGTAAGATAGCGTATTTGGGTTGGTACAGTAAATATGGAGATTATGTGATAAACGGAGGAATTTTAGCAGAATCAAAAAGAGATATGTTGTTAGACTATGTGTTTACTCAACAATATGTATGGGAGGCTCTAGGACAAAGTTCAGCAACATTTAGAAAAGAAGATATACAATCACAATATGAAGATTTCAAGAAAGATATTGATAATCAAATGAGGAAAATAGAAACAAGACCAAGTTTTGTAAAAAATACTATTACAATTGAATGTGGAGAAACCAAAGTATTAACAGATTCAAATAATGTATTGAAGGATTACAATAGTATTGACGTAACAAAGGATGGAATAAGAATTGAACATACAAAAGGCGAAAATACAATGAAAATCACAGTAGATGAAAATTGTAATGTAGAAACTTTACAAATATCTGATAAGATGATGAAAAATTGGGGTTGTATTAAAGAAGAAACAGTAGATAAAGATACAACAATATACTTCACATTTGAAGATAAGGTACAGAATCAATTGTATTCACTTGATTATAATGATCCAGTAAGTATGTCTTTAAATCTTAAAATCGAGCAATTAGGAGATTTGGAAATTATAAAAACAAATAAAAATGGGGATTTAGTGGATGGTACAGTATTTACCGTAAATGGAAAAAGTTATAATGGAGATGTTACAGTAAAAAATGGAAAAATAAAATTAGAAAAACTTAAAAAAGGTATATATACAGTAAAGGAAAAGACAAGTAGTGAAGGCTATTTATTAAATACAGAAACATATAAAGTAGAAGTAAAGCCAAATACTACAGTGACTTTAAAAGTCGAAAATGATGAACCAAGAGGAACACTAGATATTGTAAAAGTAGATAGTGAAACAAATCAAAAAGCACAAGGGGATGCAACATTTGAGGGAGCAATTTACGAACTTTATGCAGCTGAAGATATATACAATAAAGCTAGAACAGTAAAATATTATTCAAATGGAGATAGAGTTGCAAATAGAGTTATGAACAAAGAGGGAAAAACAGAGCAAATAACTGGACTTCCAATGGGCAACTATATTTGCAAAGAAATAGCAAGTTCAAAAGGCTATCTATTAGATACAAATGAATATAAAATTGAAATAAAATATAAAAATCAAAATGAAAAAATAATTGTAAATAGTGTAACAAGTAAAGAAAAAGTGAAAAAACAAAAGATACACATATTTAAAAGTGGAATAAAATCACAGTCAGGAGAAGTAAAAGGACTTGCAAATGTTGAGTTTACTATTAAACTAGCGAGTGAAGTTGAAAAAGCATACAAAGCAGGTTACACATACGAAGAAATTTGGAATGGAATAGACAGAAAAGGAAACAAAGTAAATGTTAATAAAAGTAGAGTGGCAGAGGCACAAAAGATTGCACCAGATTATGATAAAATAACAACAGACAATAATGGAGATTGCTATACAAAGGATTTACCTTTTGGAAAATATATAGGAAAGGAAACGGCAACTCCAAAAGATTTTGAAACAGCAACTGATTTTTATTTTTCTATAACAAATGATAAATCAGAAATTAAAGAAATAGAAAAGAAAGTAAAAAATATTTATATAAATAATGAACAGTTAGAAACTTATGTAAGACTTTTGAAAAGGGATTTAAAAACAGGAAAATTAGTGTCAGCTTCAAGTGCTACTTTTAAAATAAGAGCAACAGCAGATATTTATGATAGAGGCAATGGAAAGTTAATATATAAAAAGGGAGATATTGTTACTCAAAAAGTAGGAAATACAGTATATGATAGCTTTACAACAAATTCTGACAATATAATTGTTCCTGAAAAGAGTTATAATTCAAATAATGATGAAAAAGGAACAGTAACTACTCCTTTAAAACTTGAAGTGGGTTCTTATGAAGTATATGAGATATGTATTCCGATAGGTTTCTTACAACTAGATAAACCAGTAGAATTTAAAATTGAAAACATAAGAGATTATGATAAAGATCAAGAAAACGATTATGTTGCAGAGGTAGTAGTAAAAAATGAACAACCTACTGGAACACTAATAATAGATAAAAACATTATATTAAGAGATAATGTAGATTTATCACTTATAGATATACAAGATTTTAGCAATATAAAATTTAGAATTTCAGCAAAAGAAGATATAATTGATAAAGCAGATAACAGCATTATATATGAAAAAGGAACAGTGATAGGAGAATACAATTTAGACAAAGATGGAAACTTAAAAGTTGAAAATCTACCTATTGGAATATACGAAGTGGAAGAAATTGAAACATTATCTGGGCTTGTGTTGGATAGCAAAAAATATGAAGTGAAATTTGAACAAAAAGATGAAATTCAAAAAATTTATGAACAAATATTAAATATAGATAATATAACAACATTAGTTTCTATCTCAAAAACAGATATAACTGGCGAAAAGGAGATTGTAGGTGCAAAATTAAAAATTGTTGATGAAATGAATAATGTTATAGACACTTGGACATCAACAGAAAGTGAACACAAAATAGAAGGACTAATAGCAGGTAAAGAATACACTCTAATAGAAGAATTTGCACCAGAAGGTAAAGTAATTGCAACTGCAATAAAATTCACAGTAGAGAACATAAAAGATGGGCAAAGAGTTCAAATGATAGATAAAGTTGTTGAAATATCAAAAGTTGATTTAACAACAGGAGAAGAACTTGAAGGTGCTGAATTACAAATAGTAGATGAACAAGGGAATATTATAGAAGAATGGACATCTACTAAAGAGCCACATATAGTAAGTGGTTTAGAAGAAAATAAAAAATACACTTTAATTGAAAAAATATCTCCGTATGGATTTGAGATAGCTGAAAAAATAGAATTTGTAGTTACTCCAGATAAAGAAACACAAAGAGTTGTTATGAAAGATATGCCAATTCTAACAAATGTAAGATTAGTAAAAATTGATGAGGAAACAAAAGAGGCAATAAGAGATAAATTCACATTTGGACTATATGAAGATGAAGAATGCACAAAACTAATAAAAGAATACAAATCAAACAAAAAGGAAGGATTTGTAGAATTTGATAATTTAAGATATGGAGTATATTTCTGCAAAGAATTGTCAGCACCAAAGAATTACAATAAGTCAGATAAAATTATTAAAATTGAAATAAATGATAAAGGTGTATTTGTTGATAATACTCAATTGGAGAATAAAGACTCAATATATAGTTTCGAGTTTGCAAATAAGAAAATTGAAACTCCAAAAACAGGATACCAAAGCAATTCATTTATATACAAAATAATATTATTGCTTTCTTCAATAGGTCTTGCAGTTGTTGCAATTGTGATTAAAAAGAGAAAAAGTAAAAAAAGAAAATAAAATACAAGGTGGCTTTTTAAAAGGCCACCTTAATTTATGAAAGCAGGTGTAAGATGACAAAATATACAGCTAATCAAAAAAATAAATTATATATAAAACTGAATAAGATAAATATAAAAAACGAAAAAGATATTATGAATGTTAAAGTTAAGGATTTAAGGAAATTGCCTGAAACAGATAAAATTTCGATGAAAGATATAGAAATGATATGGAAAATGCAAGATGCAATAGAGGATAAAAGTTTATGGCAATTTTTTGTGAATAATGAGTAGGAGGTGTTAAAATTGAAATTTTATGAAGTAAGGCAAATATACAGTCAGACAATAGAAAATGTTGGTCAAAATGAAGATAATTGGATTAAATTTCTAAAATGTGCCTCGCATAATTTTAAATATAGTTTTGATAATCAAATTTTAATATATGCTCAAAAACCAAACTCAATAGCTTGTGCAGAAATGCAGGAATGGAATAATAAAGTAAAACCGAAAAGGTGGGTAAATAAAGGAACAGCTGGAATTGCAATATTTGCGAAAGAAGATAGTCCATTACCATTAAGATTTGTATTTGACTTAACAGATACTCATAATTATATGGGAACACAATATCATTTGTGGAAAGCAGAGAAGAAATATCAAACTGAAATAATAGAGGCATTGGAAAACAAATTTGGAGGGGATTTAGCAAATAGTAGTTTTGAACAAGCAATTTTTTCCTCAACATTCAATATGGTAGAAGATAATATAACAGACTATATAACCGAAATAATTGAAAGCAAAAAGGGATCAAGACTAGAAAAACTTTCTGATAGTGAAATTGAAGCTCTAACTAAAACTTTTGTATGGGCAAGTGTAGCATACATGACTTTAAATAGATGTGGTATAAATGCAAATGATGAGATAGATAAAAAAGAATTTTCTATCTTAAAATATTTTAATTCTACTAAACTAATAACTACGATTGGAACAGCAATATCAGATATAGCTGAAAATGGATTAAGAGAGATAGCATTAACTATAAGAAATCTAAAATTAGAAGAAATAAGACAAAATCGCACATTTGTAAAAAGTGATATAAAAGATTATGATAATAATATAAATAATGAAAAAGGAGGAATAGAAGATGGAAAAACTAGAATACAGACAAGTAGGGGATTATCTAATACCAAATATAACAATGAGAAAGAAAATATTACCGACAGGGAAATACGCAATAATGAGATTGAACTATCTGAAAGAACACAAAAGGGGCGAATATACAATGCTCAAAGTGAACAATACTCTGGCAGAACACTTGGAGGAAATTCAGAACAAAGCAACAGAAATGATAGAACAAATAATGAAGAAATTGCAGGAGAAAGAGAATATAACAGAGGAATTGAAAGCACAAGACCAGATGAAGTGGGTGGGCTTAATGAACAATTGCAAGATGATAGCAGAGGAACAAGTGGTAAGGGAGCTGATTTACAACTAAAAACTAGAACGGATTATATAAAGAATCCAGAGATACCAGAGATACAAGATAAGGATTTAATAAAAGAAATAATAAGAAATGCACCTAATATATCTAATAAAATAACTGAAATAAACAAGTTCATAAATGAAAATGAAAAAGATGTCGAAAAGTGTAAACAGTATGTAAATAAAGTATTTGGCGAAGCATATACAGAGTTTATTATAAAAAATGATGTAAAGGTAGGATATAAAACATTCAATAGTGGAGTAGACTTTTGGAAAGGCAATTATCTAACGAGAAATGCAGATAGTTTAATTAGTTGGGACACTGTAACAGATAACCTTATAACTATGGTAAAGACAGGAGAGATTTTTTTAGATAAAACTGGTTTGTTGGATGAGCAAGAACAAATAGGTAATATAATACAAGCAGAAGTAACAAATACTTCTGTTTTTTCTTTTACACAGGAAATGATAGATAGTGTACTACGAGAGGGAAACCAGATTCAAAATGGTAAATTTGAAATATATAAGAATTTATCAGAAAATTTAGATAGTACAGAAAATGCTAATTATTTAAAAAATGTTTATGGAATAGGAGGGCGTAGTGCAGATGAATTTGGAAATTCAATGGACTACAACAGTAAAGGAATATTACTTTCAAGAGGATATGAAGATAATAGTCCTAAATATTTAATAAAATGGTTACAGGCTGAAAAAAGAATAAGACAACTAATAAGTGATGATAGATATTTGAATAGTAAGGAAAAAGAGGAATATAAAAAATGGTTAGAAAAAAATGAATCTGTTATAGAAAATATAGAAGAAACAAAGGAAAATGCAGCTGAGGAAAATTATATTTATAAAATTGGAGATAATGTATTTCTTGGAAACGAGGAATATGAAATTACAAATGTAACAGATAAACAAGTAACACTTGCAGATGCTAAATTTCCTTTATTTACAAAGCAACTTAGTTATGAAGAATTTGATAAAAAGGCTAAAGAAAATCCGTTTAATGACCATTTAAAAGAAAGTAATAGAGCTGATGCTGTTACAGATATTCCAGAAACAGAAGAAAACAGTACAATTGAAGTAGCTGAAATCAAAGAAAAAATTACAGATGAAAAACCTAACATTACAATAAAAGATACAAAGATAGAAATTCCTAAAATTAAGACTAAAAGAAAAAACAAGATAGAGTATTTTGACTTACATCCTGAAATTCCTATCAGTGAAAGAAATAATTATGAAATTATAGATAACAATTTAGGAGAAGGTTCAAAAAAAGAAAAATATAAAAGAAATATAGAAGCTATAAAGATATTAAAAAAATGTGATGAAGAAAATAGATATGCAACACCTGAAGAACAAGAAAAATTAGCACAATATGTTGGTTGGGGAGGAATACCAGAGGCTTTTGATTCAAGAAAAGATGAATGGTTAAGTGAATATAATGAATTAAAGGAATTACTAACTGAAAAAGAATATAAAGAAGCAAAAAATTCTACCCTTACAGCATTTTACACACCTCCAGTAGTTATAAAGTCCATTTATAAAGCATTAAAAAAGATGGGACTTGAAAGAGGTAATATTTTAGAGCCATCTTGTGGAGTAGGTAATTTCTTTGGATTATTACCCAAAGAGTTAGCAGAATGTAAAATTTATGGAGTAGAAATTGATTCAATATCGGGAGGAATTGCAAGACAGTTATATCAAAAAAATACAATAGCGATAAAAGGTTTCGAAGAAGTTGAATTGCCAGATGCATTCTTTGATGTAGCTGTGGGAAATGTTCCTTTTGGCGATTATAAATTAGCAGATAAACGATATGATAAAAATAAATTTCCAGTTCACGACTATTTTTTCGCAAAAACCCTTGATAAAGTAAGACCAAATGGAATTATAGCATTCATAACTAGCAAAGGCACATTAGATAAAATTGGTAGTAAAGCTAGAAAATATATATCGCAAAGAGCTGAATTTATAGGAGCTATAAGACTACCCAATAATACATTTAAGAAAAATGCTAATACAGTTGTAACATCAGACATTATCTTTTTAAAGAAACGAGATAAGTTAGTGGATTTAGAAGATGACTGGGTAGAACTTTCAACTAATGAAAATGGAATAAAAATGAATAAATATTTTGTGGATAATCCAGATATGATTCTAGGAAAGATGGAAACTTGTACAACACAGTTTGGAATAGATACAACTTGTAACCCTAATTATGATATTTCATTAGAAGAACAATTAGACAATGCAATAGAAAATATTACAGCACAAATAGAAGACTATCAAATAGATAATTTAGATGAACAAGAGGAAATAAGTATTCCAGCAAGTTCTAATGTAAGAAATTTTAGTTATACAATAGTAGAAAATCAAGTATATTTTCGTGAGAATAGTCGAATGTATCTTCAGAATTTACCAGTAACATCTATAAGCCGAATAAAAGGTATGATAGAAATTAGAGATACTTTAAGAACTCTAATAGAATTACAAACAGATGATGGATCAGATGAAGAAATACAAATAGAACAAGCAAAACTTTCAAGATTATATGATAGCTTTACAAAGAAATATGGAATAATAAATAGTAAATCAAATGAAAGAGCATTTTCACAAGATGATAGCTATTTTCTATTGTGTTCACTTGAAGTGTTAGATAAAGATAGAGAGTTTGTAAGAAAAGCAGATATGTTCTATAAAAGAACTATAAAACCAAATAAACAAGTGTCAAAAGCCGATAGTGCTGTTGACGCTTTAATTTTATCTGTAACGGAAAAGGCTTGTGTAGATTTAGAATATATGTCTAAACTTACTGGAAAGGAAAAAGAACAGTTGATTAAAGAGTTGGAGGGTAGCATATATAAAGATCCAATGACAAAAGAGTATGTAACAGCTGATGAATATCTTTCTGGAAATGTAAGACAAAAATTAAGAATAGCACAAGAATTTGCTCAAAATAATAAAGAATATGAAATAAATGTTAAAGCTCTCGAAAGAGTTAAAATAAAAGATTTAAGTGCTAGTGAAATAAGCGTTAGATTAGGAGCAACTTGGATTCCTGCAAGTGATATAGAAGAATTTATTTTTGACTTATTAAAACCTAGCTATTATGTGCAATCCAAAGTGAAAGTGCATTATTCTGATTATACATCTGAATGGAACATAGCAAATAAAAGTGAAGATAGATACAATGTAAAGTCATATAACACTTATGGAACAAGCAGAATAAATGCTTACAAAATAATAGAACAAACATTAAACTTAAAGGATGTAAGAATATTTGATACAGTTATTGATATTGATGGAAATGAGAAAAAAGTTTTAAATAAAAAAGAAACTGCAATTGCACAGTCAAAACAAGAAATAATTAAAAACAAATTTGTTGAATGGATTTGGAAAGACCAAGAAAGAAGGGAAAGGCTAGTTACTCTTTATAATGAAAAATTCAACAATATTAAACCAAGAGAGTTTGATGGACAGTATATAAAATTTGGTGGAATAAATCCAGAAATTATATTACGAAAACACCAAGTAAATGCAATAGCAAGAATTTTGTATGGCAAAAATGTTTTACTAGCTCACGAGGTTGGTGCAGGTAAAACATTTGAAATGGTTGCCGGGGCTATGGAAAGTAAAAGGATAGGACTTTGCAATAAGTCTTTATTTGTAGTACCAAATCATATAATTGAACAATTTGCAAGTGACTTTTTACAATTGTATCCAAGTGCAAATCTTTTGGTTACAACAAAAAAAGATTTTGCAATGAATAATAGAAAAAAGTTTATTTCAAAGATTGCGACAGGCGAATATGATGCAATAATTATTGGACATTCACAATTTGAGAAAATTCCTATATCAAAAGAAAGACAGGAAAAAATATTAGAAAGACAAATAAATGAAATGGCTTTAGGAATTGAGGATTTAAGAAATAATGATGGGGAATATTATTCAATAAAACAACTTGAAAAGAGTAAGAAGAAAATCGAAGAAAGACTGAAAAAATTAAATGACCAAGCGAATAAAGACAGCCTTATAACTTTTGAACAACTCGGAGTGGACAGATTATTTGTTGATGAGGCACACTATTTTAAAAACTTATTCTTATATACCAAAATGAGAAATGTAAGTGGAATTGCACAAACGGAGGCTCAAAAAAGTTCTGACTTATTTATGAAATGTCAATATATTGATGAACTTACTGATGGAAAAGGTATTGTATTTGCAACAGGAACACCTATTAGCAACTCAATGGTAGAGCTATATACTATGCAAAGATATTTGCAATACCAAACCTTAAAAGAAAGTGGCTTATTGCAATTTGATTCGTGGGCAAGTACCTTTGGAGAAACAGCAAATTCAATAGAATTAAATCCAGAGGGAACAGGTTATAGAAGTAAAACGAGATTTGCTAAATTTTATAATCTACCAGAACTTATGGCACTTTTTAAAGAAGTAGCAGATGTGCAAACAGCTGACACACTTAATTTACCAACACCAGAGGCAGTATATAAAACAATAGTTGCAAAACCTAGTGATATTCAAGTAGAAATGGTGCAAAATCTTGCAGAACGAGCTGAAAGAATAAGAAAGGGCGAAGTAAATGCACAAGATGATAATATGCTTATTATCACAAATGAAGGAAGAAAACTAGCACTTGATCAAAGATTAATAAACGAAATGCTACCAGACTTTGAAAATAGTAAAGTGAATTTATGTGTAAATAATTTGTATGAAATATATGATAAAACAAAGCAAAACAAATCAACGCAACTTGTATTTTGTGATTTATCTACACCCAAAGGGGATGGTAAATTCAATGTATATGATGATATTAAGCAAAAGCTAATATCAAAAGGTGTAAATGAAGATGAAATAGCTTTCATTCACGATGCAACAAATGAAAATAAAAAGAAAGAACTATTTGCGAAAGTTAGAAGTGGAGATGTAAGAGTTTTAATTGGAAGTACAAGCAAGATGGGTGCAGGAACTAATGTACAACAGAAATTAGTTGCTATACACCATTTAGACTGTCCGTGGAGGCCTGCTGATCTAACACAACGAAATGGTAGAGGCATAAGGCAGGGAAATGAGAATTCTAAAATTGAAATATTTACCTATGTAACTGAAAGAACATTTGACGCGTATTTATATCAACTTATACAAAACAAATTGAAATTTATTACACAGATAATGACATCAAAAGCAATATCTCGTTCTGAAGAAGATATTGATGAGAAAGTATTATCAGTTGCAGAAGTAAAGGCTTTAGCAGCAGGAAATCCACTTATTATAGAAAAAACACAATTAGAGGCAGATGTGGCAAAATTAAAACTATTAAAACAAAGTTATTTAAGCCAAGTATATAATCTGGAAGATTTGATAGCAAAGTTTTACCCTAAAAAAATAAAAGAATTACAAGGAGAAATTGAAACTTATAAAAAGGATATTGTAATTAGAAATAATAATACACAAAGCGATAATGAAGAAAAATTTTCTCCAATGATAATAGCTGGAAAAATTTATACCAATAAGGAGAATGCAGGAACAGAATTAATAGAACAATGCAAGAATAAAAAGAATATGGAAACTGAAGAAATAGGAGAATATAGAGGCTTTAAGATGTCTTTAAAAATAGATCTCGTAAGCAGGGAATTTAGTTTAGAACTTAAAGGCAATGCTACACATACTGTTAATCTAGGAACAGATAAATTTGGAAATATAACAAGAATTGATAATGTACTTGCAGACCTAGAAAAAAGAGTTGAAAGAAAGGCAGTAGAATTAAAAGAAACAGAGAGGCAACTTGAAACAGCAAAAAATGATATTGAAATTCCTTTTAATCAAGAATCAGAACTTCAAGAAAAAACTAAAAAATTGGATAATATAAATATAATGCTAAACCTAGATGAGAAAGATAATGAACTAATGGATGATGATGAAGTTCAAGAAGAAAAAACACCAGAGGAAAACAAAAGTCAAGACTACGATAGGAAAGATTTTAGATAAAACGCACATTTTACACAAATTTAATTTATCAGTATTATATTTGCAGGAGGGATAATTAAAAATGGAAAAGTCAATATTAGATGAATTATTTGAAGCAAAGTGTGATAACTTTGAAGAAGAAAGAATGAAAAAAGAAAAGGGGTGTAATGATAAATATTATAGTAGCTTGGAAAAAGCAGAGGCAATTTTAGAACTTGTACCAGAAACTAATAGAAAGTATGCAAAAGAGTGCTATGAGCAACTTGTAAGAAATTTCCTCAATCATACAAATGAATTAAATAAAGAATATTATAAGTTAGGTATTAAAAATGGAGTACAAATAATTAGAGAAATAGAAGAAACTACACCAGAACAAGTAGCAGAATTTGACCAATATTTTAAGTTCTTTGATGGGGAGAATACTGATTTTAATGATTTTATTGAGGAGTATAAGGTAAGACATATTTATAAAGATAGTAAATATGCAGAAAATAGGGCAAAAATTAAGGAAATATTAGATAAAAATCCAAGAATTAGAAACTTTGTAGAAGATGATGAAATAGTTGAACTAACTAAAAATGAATTAGGAGAATTACTAAAAATTTACCGTATAAAAGAAGATCAAAATGCTATTGAAACAGCTTATATATTTAAGTTAGGTATTAGAGAGGGAAGATTTTAAAATATTAAAAAAGTGGCAGGTAATTAAAAAATTATCTGTCATTTTTTTATGCAAAAATGGAGGAATTGTTAATGGAAAGTAAAGAATTTTTAAAAGAAAAATTAATTGAAAAAGTAGAAAATGAATACAAAGAGTTTGTTGAAGAATTAAAGAAAAAAACACCAGAAGAAATAATAGAAAATGCTTATGAATTAACTTCAAAAGATGAAATAATAGGACAATTAAAAGAAATGACATTAGATGAGGATGAGATAAAAACAATGTTAAAAGAAGATGGTTTATTAGCACAATTTTATTCAGACTGGTTAGATTATGATAGTCAACTTGGAGAAAATATATCGTATGCAATGACAGATACAATAGAAATAATAATGAGTGATTATAATGAAAATATAAAACAAAAAAATCGTGAAGGTAGGTAGATAATATGCCATATATTCCACCAAAAGTATTAGCAGAAATAAAGAAAATAGACCTACTAACTTATCTAAAAAACTATGAGCCAGATGAATTAATATATATAGGAAAAGACACTTATGCTACAAAAGAACACGATAGCTTAAAGATTAGTAATGGATTATGGAACTGGTTTTCAGCAGGTATTGGAGGAAAAAATGCAATAGATTATTTAGAAAAAGTTAAAGGTTATTCCTTTATGGAAGCTGTTGAAATAATACTAAAAAATAAATCAATTCAAGCACCAATTTATGAAGAAAAAATAAAAGGAAAAAAACACAATGAACTTATTTTACCAGAGAAAAATAGCAACAATGATAAAGCGATTTCATATTTGATCAGTAGAGGAATTGATGAAGAGATTTTAAAAAAATGTATAGAAAAAGATTTAATTTATGAAGAAAAATTTTATCATAATGTTGTGTTTTTAGGATATGATTTTAACAAAAAAGTGCAATATGCAGGTTGCAGAGGAACAGAAAATAATAATTTCAAAAGTGATGCAACAGGAAGTAATAAGGCTTATTCTTTTAGACTGGAATCGGAACAAAAAACAGATACAATTTATATTTTTGAGGGTGCAATAGATTTACTTTCTTATGCGACCTTTTTTAAATTATATGGCTTTAAATGGGAAGATAAAACAATGATTTCATTAGCAGGTGTATATCAACCTGCTAAAATTATTGAAGAAAGTAAAGTACCAATTGCAATAGAAAACTATTTGAAAAATCATCCAGAAATAAAAAAGATTGTATTATGTTTAGACAACGATGCAGCAGGAAGAAATGCGACAAAAGCATTAAAAACTGTTTTACAAAATGAATATGAAATTTTAGACAGACCACCTAAATTTGAGAAAGACTATAATGATTATTTATGCTCATTTTTAGGAATAAAAAAAACAAAAAATATTGAAAAAAATTTAAAAGAAAGGACTAGATAGTTATGAAAGAATATATATTTAATGTTACTAAAAAATTGAACAAATTAGTAAAAATTTATGCAGATGACAAAGAAAAAGCAAAGGAGAATTTAGTAAATATTGTATTAAAAAGTAATGCAATAGATTTTAAAAATATTGATGAAATTGACACAGTATATGAGGCAGAATATATTGACTTTGATGAAAATATTGAATCAAGAGGCATACAAATAACTGATTATATGCCATTAGATGAAGACCAAGAGAATGATGGAATTATAGATGATTTTCCAAGAGAATTTAAAGAAATAGTGTGTGATAAATGTGGAAATTGTATGAGAGTAGATGAAGATTAAAAGTCCTAACAAGCACTGCATTTGTATATACACAAATGCCAACGATTATGGGGACACCCCAATCCCCGAACAAAGAAAGGAGCAAGAAAATGAATACTGAAAATAGAGATTATACTATACCAATTAGAGTGAGTTTTTCTGAACGAGAAAAAATAAAAAATCGTGCAGATAGTGTTAAAAGAAATGTTTCAACTTTTATGAGGCAAACAGCATTAAATTATGAAATAAGAGAAAAGCCAGAAAGAAACTTAATAATTGCACTCACAAAGGAATTAAGGGATGTAGAAAGAGCAATAAGAAATATTGGAAGAATAGCTTATGAAAATGACTTTATTGATGAAAAAGAGCTTGAAAGAGAAAGACAGAATTTAAACAAAATTATAGCACAAGTAAAAGAAAAATTGTTGTAGGTAAAATGTATGGCTACTACATCAATTTGGAAAGTTGGAAAAAGATTAGATAAGGTTATTAAATATACTACAAATCCAGAAAAAACAGAAGATAAAAATTACAGTGAAAGTTGGTATAGAGATTTGCACAATACAGTGGAATATATAAAAGCAGATTTTAAAACAGAAAAACAATTTTATGTAACAGGAATAAATTGCAGTGAAGATAATGCTCTGGAAGAAATGAAAGCAACAAAAAAGAAATTTGGTAAAGAGAGAGGAATATTAGCATATCACGCATTTCAATCATTTGCAGAGGGAGAAGTTACTCCAGAACAGGCTCATAAAATTGGAATACAACTTGCTGAAGAACTTTGGGGAGATAGATTTGAGGTTATAGTTTCAACACATCTTAATACAAAGCATATTCATAATCATTTTGTACTCAACTCTGTATCTTTTGTTGATGGCAAAAAATACAGAGATAATAGGTCAACCTATGCTATTATGAGAAGAACATCTGATGAAATATGCAGAGAAAATAATTTAAGTGTTATAGAGGAAAAACCTTGTGGTAAGTTAAATATAGATTATAGCAAATATTATAGTTCATATTTACAAAGAGATGATTATCATACACTTGTAAAAGCAGATGTGGATTTTGCAATAAAACAGGCATATTCATACAACAATTTTGAAGATATTTTAATAGATATGGGTTATACAATAACAATTCGAGCAGGAAAAATAAGTTTGTGTAAGCCACCATATAAAAGAAATATAAGAATTACCAGAGCTTTTGGAGAGGAATACAGTATGGATAATATTGAAGAAAGAATAATGAGCAACACTTCATATATTCCTTTACTTGCTAAAAGTAAAATTAAAAGATATAAAGGTAAAAATAGAAAATCAATAAGGTATGATCGAGGTAGTCTATATAGATTATATCTTTATTATTGTTATATGTTTAAAGTATTTCCTAAAAATAACAGAATAAAGTTATCTGAAAATATGAAAAAAGAAGTTAGAAAAATGGAACAAATGTCGAATGAGATTAAGTTCATTTGTAGAAACAAAATAAAATCTACAGATGAACTTTTTTCATATAAAAAAAATCTTGCAGAGGAACTAAACAATCAAATGAAAGAGAGGTGTAAATTGAGAAGAAGTAGAGAAAAATGTCAAGATAGTGAAGAAAGACAAAAAATATGTAATGAAATATTAGTTGTTTCTGATAAGATTAATTATTTAAAAAAGGAGGTAAAGTTATGTGAAGATGTTAGAAAAAGAAATATAACAATGAAAGAAAACATTAGAGAAATTGAAGAAGAAAAATTAAAAGGAAAGGAGAAAAATGATTATGAGTACAGCAGGTGATTCAGCTGACCACTTAATGCAATTATATTTAGATGGTGTTGAGGTTGGCTTTAAAATTGTAGGCGAGGGTGCAAAAAATATTGCAATGATTATTACTGCAAAAATGGCAGAGAATAAGCAAACAAAAGGTAAAACAAGATTAGCTACAATGTTAAAAACAAATAAAGAATTGAAAATTTATACATTTAAAGCAGAAGATATGAAAAAATTTTCACAAGAGGCAAAAAAATATGGAGTATTATATTGTGTTTTAGCTAATAAAAAGAATTCAAAAATAGATGGATTAGTAGATATTTTAGTAAAAGATGAGGATGCTTCAAAAGTTAATCGTATAGCAGAAAGATTTGAATTTGCAAAAATTGATAAAGCACTTATTGCAAAAGATATTAATGAACAAGAAAAAGCTAAACAAGTAACAAATGAAATAACAGATGAAGAAAAACTCGTAAATGATATTTTAAGTAATCCAGAAGAAGAATTACAAGAGGTAATGCAGGAGAATTCTCCCAGTAAAGAAAATACGGAGGAAAAGAATCAGTTAGAGAGTTCCTTATCTACCAAGCACAAAAGCAAAAGCAAAACAAACGAAGAAAATAAACCATCAGTTAAACAAGAATTAGCAGAAATTACAAAAGAAGTTGAGGCAAGAGAAAAAGCAAAGGAAAATATAAAGGAAGAAAATGTTATCAAAGAAAAAAAGAAAGAACCAAAACATTATAAAGAAGAAGGACAACAGCCAAAGCCGAAACATCTAAAAGAACCAAAACACTTAAATAATGCACCAAAAAGAAAAAAGCTAAAAAGGAAAGAGAGGTAGTAAGATGGACGAGTTAGTTAATGATATTATGGGAAAAAAGCAAAGTAGTAATTCATATAAAAACAATACAAATACAAAATGGAAAGAAGAACAGTCAAGAAAAAGGCAACAGGCATTTTCAAAGATGGAAAAAATGTCTATTGTAGTAAAAACTAATGGCGAAATGTTTCAAAAATATTTAGATATTCAAAGCAGATTCAATAGAAACTCTGTTGGAAACTGCCTTATTATATTAACAGATAAGCCAAATGCTATGCAGTTTAAAGATAAAAAGTCTTGGAAAGAATTAAATGTTAATGTAAAAGCATATAATGAGCCATTTACAATATTAGAACCAGAAGAAAAAAATGGTAGAAGATATTTCAACCCAAAAGATGTATTTGATATATCACAAACAGATTCAAATATACCAGACTATAAAGATACACACACAGAAGAAGAATTACTTGCAGGTTATTTATATGATTGTAAAGCAGAAAAAGAAGTAGTAAATAAATTACTAGATGACAGCATTGGTATAAAATACGATAGTGAAACAAATAAATTATATATATGTAGGGGTATGGAAAAAACAGATAGATTTCAAGCACTTGGCAATGAACTTGCAAACATTGAATTAAGAGCAGATGAAGAAAATCATTACAAAGATTTTAAATGTAAATGTATTTCATATATGCTATGTAAAAAATATAATATAGATGTTTCAAACTATGATTTTACAGACCTACCAAGTGAACTTCAATTTAAAGATAATGGTACAGATATAAGAAAAGAATTGGACACAATAAGATTAGCCTATAATTCTATAAATGATAGAATACAAGAAAGGTTTGAAAAGGGGTTTAATTCTGAAAAAAATAGAAGTACCAAAGTGCAAGAGAGGTAGGTTAAGATGAAAGAAGAAAAAAGAGTTTTAGTATTAGACAGATATGAATATGGCATAATATTAAAAATAATAAATGATAGAAGAACAGCAATGTTAAATGAGAATAAAGACACAGAACTTGTAAACGAAATTTTAAAAAAGGTTATAAAAGCCCCAACTAAAAAGCATAGATTTTACAAGAAAGATAAAGAAATGTGTTATGAAAGATAACGGCAAATCTTATATCATTTTTTATTTGCTTGGTGGAATTGCAGTTATTTGGCTTTCCTTAATGATAGCACCTTATATTAGTGGTGGACTATCAGAAGTATTACAAGCACTTCCTAAAATAACAGAAAATCCACTTAAGATAGTGTATTGCAATAGTACAATAAAAACAATAGGAATTTTTTTAGGAATATATATTTTAGCAATTATAGTATTTCAATCTTCTAAAAAGAATTATAGGAGAGGGAAAGAATATGGCTCGGCAATATGGGGCATTGCTAAACAAGTCTGTAAAAAATATAAGCAATTTCCACAAAAAAATAATAAAATATTAACACAAAATTTTAGCATAGGACTAAATTCAAGAAAACATAGAAGAAATTTAAACATTCTTGTATGTGGAGGAAGTCGGAGCAGGTAAAACGAGATTTTTCGTAAAACCCAATTTAATGCAATGCAATTCATCATTTGTAGTATTAGACCCTAAACGGAGAAATATTACGAGATGTGGGCAATTTATTAAAAAAAGAAAAATATAAAATTAAAATATTAGATTTAGTAAATCCAAAATATAGCCATTGTTATAATCCATTTGTATATATTAAGGATGATAATGATGTGCAAAAACTTGTATCAAATTTGTTTAAAAGCACAACACCAAAAGGGAGTGTCAGCAATGATCCGTTCTGGGACATTGCAGCCTCAATGTTGTTAAGTGCTTTAATTTTTTATCTAAAATATGAAGCTCCAGTTGAGGAGCAAAATTTTGCTATGGTCGGAGAAATGTTGAGGGCAGGAACACCAAAAGAAGATGATGACAGTTATGAAAGCCCACTCGATATTTTATTTAAAAGATTAGAATTTAGAAACAAAGACCATATAGCAGTAAAATATTACAAAGACTACCACAGTGGTTCTGGAAGAACTTTAAAGTCTATACAGGTAACACTTGCTTCAAGATTAGAAAAATTCAATATTGAAGATATAGCAAAACTAACTATGGTAGATGAAATGGAATTAGACAAATTAGGAGAAGAAAAAACAGCATTATTTGCAATAATTCCAGATAGTCATACTGCATTTAATTTTCTTGTAAGTATTCTTTACACACAAATTTTCCAAATATTATATTATCAAGCTGATATACAGCATAAAGGTGCATTGCCACTTCATGTTCATTTTTTAATGGATGAATTTGCAAATGTTGCATTACCAGATGATTTTGACAAAATTCTTGCTACAATTCGTTCAAGAAATAGTTCTATTAGTATTATTATTCAAAACTTAAACCAGTTAAAAGCTCTTTTTGAAAAACAATGGGAAAGTATAATTGGTAATTGTGATGAATTTTTGTATCTGGGTGGCAATGAACAAAGCACTCAGAAATATGTTTCTGAACTTTTAGGAAAAGAAACTATTGATATAAACACCTATGGTAAAAGTACAGGTTATTCTGGTAATTATTCTACAAATTATCAAAACACAGGTAGAGATTTAATGACACCAGATGAAGTAAGAATGCTTGAAAATGAGAAAGCGATTTTATTTATAAGAGGGGAAAAGCCTATTATAGATTATAAGTATGACTTATTGAAACATCCTAATGTTAAATATACAGCAGATGGAGAAGGTAAAATATTTGAACACGGAGATACAAGTATAGCAACAGCCTCATTCTCTAAATTAGATGAAAAAGAGGTAAGAAATCTAATTGATACAAATGAAGAAATTAAGAAAATAAATGTAAGTTATGAACTTCTATCAGAAGAAGATATAGAAGAATATTTTTTAATGGAGGAATATGAAGATGAAAGAAAAAATGAAAGTGAAGAAAATAAGCAAAATAACTAATATTGTAACAAAAGTATTATTAGTCGCAACAGTATTAGTATTAGGTAATAACACAGTTTTTGGGGCAGACGACCCATTGTCTGTAATAAAGAATTTACAAGATTTTATTTTTAGTATTATACAAGCAGTTGGAATAATATTAGTTGCTTGGGGAATTGTGCAAGTTGGACTGGCTTTGAAATCACACGATCCTCAACAAAGAGCTAGTGGATTTTTTAGTTTAGCAGGTGGAATAATAATAACATTTACAAAACAAGTATTAGAATTTATTACAAAATAAGAAATAGGCAGGTCAAAGGACTTGCCTTTTAAATTTTAGAAGAATGGAGGTCGAAGAATGAGTAATAATTGGATTGTAGGAAATCTCCAAAATGCAATAAATACTTGGAATTCAAAGTTAAGCGAGATATGGAATTTATTAACTATGACACCAGAAACATTTAAAGATGGAAACATTTGGAGAGTTATTGTTGATATAAACGGAGGGCTACAAGCAATAGGACTAGGACTACTGGTAATATTCTTTGCAGTAGGAGTAGTAAAAACTTGTGGTAGTTTTTCAGAAGTAAAAAAGCCAGAGCAGGTTATAAAACTATTTGTTAGATTTGCTTTATCAAAAGCAGTAATAACTTATGGACTTGACTTAATGTTAGCAATTTTTAAGATAATGCAGGGAATTGTTACTACTATTATGAATACAGCTGGAGTTGGAGGATATAGCCAAACAGTTTTGCCACAAGAAATGATAACGGCAATTGAAAGCTGTCGGTTTTTTTGAAAGTATTCCGTTATGGGCAGTAACATTAATACGGAGGATTATTAGTAACAGTATTAAGTTTTGTAATGATATTAAGTGTTTATGGAAGATTTTTTAGAATGTATTTATATACAGCAATTGCTCCTATTCCATTAGCAACCTTTGCAGGAGAACCGACACAAAGCATAGGAAAAACATTTATAAAAAGTTATACAGCAGTATGTTTAGAGGGAGCTATCATCTTACTTGCTTGTATTATATTTTCACTATTTGCCAGTTCTCCACCTGTTGTAGATACAAATGCAGAGGCTGTAAATCAAGTATGGAATTATATTGGAGAATTAGTATTCAATATGCTAGTTCTGGTAGGTACAATTAAAATGTCTGACAGAGTTGTAAGAGAAATGATGGGATTATAAATATGGAGGTAATTATAATGAACGATTATGAAACAATAAAACAAATGAAAATGAAAGCAGTAGATATTTTACTAGAAAGTGAAGATTATTCAAACTATAAGTTAGAATATATATTAGCAAATAAAGATGATGAAACAAGGGCAATAGCAGTAGCTTCACATTACGATGAAATTGCACAAATAGATTTGAGTACAAATGAAATAAGTCAAATTCCTGATTGGGATTACAATATAGATGAATATATATTTAATGAACTTGAAAATGGAAGTGTAATTAAATATATGTCAAGAGATTGCCATTATGGGATATGGACTTCAGTAGAACAATGGTATCCAGAGGATATTGAGCATAAAAAAGGTATGCAAGAGTATTTAAAGTATTGTAAGAAAAATAAAGTAACAAAAAAAGAAATCAAATATGATGGAGAAAATATTATGAACTATTTAAAACCGAAAAATAAAGAAAGGGGTAGATAGTATATGAAAGTCAATAAAACAAGAATGTTAGAAAATGGTATGTCTATAATTGATTTAGGTTATCGTAAAGAAACACCAATAGCATTAGTAAAAAGAGATATAGATTATAAAGGAAAAAAAGAATATGAATATATTGTTGCATTTAATTATGAAATAATAAACAACAAAATAGAATGGGATTATGGTTATTATTATGGAACGGATATATTAAAAGCAAAAAAGGATTTTCAAACTGTAATAAATGGTGGAAATTTAGAAAATACATTTGATAATGACAAAGGTTATTTCCAATATTTAGACTTTATAATTGAAAAAGAAGAAGAAAATACAGAAAATACTAATGAAATCATTGTACAGATATATGAGAGTGAACAAAACTACATTGATGGAGATTATCTTGAAAGAGTATCAATAGAAAAAAATAATTTAGAATCAAATATTAAAGAATATATTGAACAGGAATACTTTGAAAGAGATATTAAGAAAAATATTGAGAAAGGTAGGTAATAAAAGTGGAGGTTAAAATAAATAAGGAAATTAGGGACTATACGGAATCTATTTTTTTCGGCTTGAATTTAAGACAACTAATATGCTCAATATGTGCTTGTCTTACATCTATTGGATTATATTTCTTATTAAGAAATCATTTAGGAAAAGAAATGTTGTCTTGGATTTGTATTGTTGGAGCAATACCATTTGGAGCAATGGGATTTGTTAAATACAATGGAATGACAGCAGAACAACTAGTTGCTGAATGGTTTAAGTCAGAAGTGTTAATGCCAAGCATCTTACATTTCAAACCAGAAAACATTTATGAGGAACTACTAAAAGAGGAATATAAAAGAATTGAAAAGGAGGAAATGAAAATTGAAAATAAACCTAATAAATTTATTCAAAGTAAAAGAAAAAGAGAAAGAAAAAGTAAGAATTCCTAGAACTGTGCAACATACTATTCCTATAAATACAGTTTATGAAGATGGAATTTTTAAAGTTGGGAAAAATAAGTATTCTAAAACATTTAGATTTTCTGATGTAAATTATGCAGTTGCAGGGCAGGAAGATAAGGAAAGGATGTTTTTAGATTATGGAGCTATATTAAATTTACTAGATTGTGGCTCAAATCCAAAATTAACAATAATAAATAGAAAACTTAACAAAGTAGATTTTGATAATAGAATTAAGCTTCAATTAGAAAATGATAACTTAACGGAGTATAGAAAAGAATTTAATGAAATGTTAGCAAAAAACTCTGTTGATTCAGAGAATATGATACAAGAAAAGCTATTGACTATTACAATAGGAAAAAAGAATATAGAAGAAGCTAGAAAGTATTTCTCAAGAACTGGTACAGAACTTGGTAATAACTTTGGAAAGTTAAATTCAAAACTTGATGATTTGGATTTAAAAGAAAGATTACGAATATTTTATGATTTTTACAGAAGTGGAGAAGAAGATTTATATAAATTTGATTTAAAAACATTTATGAAAAAGGGACATAACTTTAAAGATTACATTTGCCCTGACACAATGGAATTTAAGCGAGATTACTTTAAATTGGGAGATAAGTATGGCAGAGTATTATATTTAAAAGAGTACGCAACTTTCATTAGAGATGATATTATTACTGAATTAACCGAGCTTAATAAAAATATGATGTTATCAATAGATTTAAAACCTGTACCAATGGAAACTGCAATTAAATTAGCAGAAAAAATTAGACTAGGTATAGAAACCAATATCACTCAATGGCAGAAAAGACAAAACGAAAACAATAATTTTTCTGCTGTAATTCCTTATGATTTAGAAAAACAAAGAGAGGCAAGTAAAGAGATGCTTGATGATTTAATAACAAGAGATCAAAAAATGTTTTTATCAGTATTAACAATAGTTCATATAGCAGATACAAAAGAGGAATTAGACAGTGATACAGAATCTTTAATTACAACAGCCAATAAATTCATGTGCCAATTAACAAAATTAAGATTTCAACAGCTAGGTGGACTTAATACTGCTATGCCTTATGGTGTAAAAAGAATAAATGCAACACGAACTCTAACAACCGAAAGTTTATCAACTTTTATGCCTTTTAAAGTTCAAGAGATACAAGATAGCAAAGGTATTTACTATGGAAAAAATAAAATATCTAAAAATTTAATAATGATAGATAGAAAAGGGTTACAAAATGGTAACTCTTTTATTTTACGGTGTATCTGGAAGTGGAAAAAGTTTTACAGCAAAACTTGAAATTACGGCTATAATGTTGAAAGACAAGAATTCAGATATAATAATTATTGATCCTGAAGCTGAATATAAACCACTTGTAAGAGATTTAGGAGGAGAAGTAATTAAAATATCAGCGCAAAGTGACAATCACATAAATGCACTTGATTTGAATAAGAACTATGGAGAAAAGAATCCAATAATTGAAAAAGCAGAGTTTGTATTATCACTATGCGAACAAGCAATGGGTGGAAAAGATATAACATCAATGCAAAAATCTATAATAGATAGGTGTACTTCACTTGTATATAGATATTATGAGCAGGGAAATTATAAAGGAACTCCACCAACATTAGAGGATTTCAGAAAGGTATTACTAGAACAGCCAGAAACAGAGGCAAAGGAAATTGCACTTGCTTTAGAGCTATTTACGACAGGAAGTTTAAATACTTTTTCAAAACAAACTAATGTTGAAGTTAATAATAGGTTGATTTGTTATGATATTAAGGATTTAGGAGAACAACTTACACCATTAGGAATGCTTGTAATACTAGATAGCATTCTTAACAGAATATCAAAAAATAGAGAAAAAGGAAAAACAACTTACATTTTCATTGATGAAATATATTTGCTATTCAAATATGAATATACATCACGATTTATTTTTGAATTATGGAAAAGAATTAGAAAATATGGTGGCTGTGCAACAGGTATTACTCAAAATGTTGAGGAACTTCTAATAAATAAAAAAGCTAGAATGATGTTAGCAAATAGTGAATTGATAATAATGTTAAATCAATCTGCAACAGATAGAAATGAACTTGCAAGTCTTTTAAATATGAAAGAGATGGAAACCAAATATATTACTAATGTGGGTACAGGAGAGGGGTTAATAAAAGTAAAAAGTTCTTTAGTTCCTTTTGAAAATAAATTCCCAAAAGATACAAAATTATATAAGTTAATGACTACAAAATTAGAAGAAACAATAGATTATGCTAATAATAAGGGAGAAGAAAACATTTGAAAAAGTTAATTTATATAATTATTATAATACTACTAATAAGTGCAATGCTTATTAGTAGTTATTTTATTTTTAAAGAGGAAAAAGAACAAATACAGCAAGAAGATATATTTGAGGAACTTATAGAAGATACCCAAAACAATAACAAGCAGGTACAAGAAGAAGATAATGTTAATATGCAAGAATTATATTTAAAGAACAACGATATAGTAGGTTGGATTAGAATAGATGGAACAAATATAGATTACCCAGTAATGCAAAAGATAGAAATAAAAGACTATTATTTAAGAAAAAACTTTTATAAAGAATATTCTATAATGGGAACACCTTATATTGCAGAACAATGTAACTTGAAAAATAGTGATAATTTAATTATCTATGGACACAACATTAGTAAAAAGAGAATGTTTGGAGAATTAGAAAATTATAAGAAAAAAGAATTTTACGAAAATCATAAGGTAATAAAATTTTTTACAATGGAGAATTGTGAAAAATATGAGATTATATATGTATTCAAAACAGTGGCAGAGAAAGGCTTTAAATATTATAAATATTATAATCTAAAAGAAAGAGGAGAGTTTGAAACATTTGTAAAACAATGTAGCAAACTCTCTTTATATGATACAGAACAAAGTGCAGAATATGGAGATAAATTCATAACACTATCTACTTGTGAATATTCACAAGAAAATGGAAGATTAGTAGTTGTAGCAAAAAGAATAAGCTAGGAGGTGGAAACTTGGCAGATATAAAAACTAAACAAAAAAGTGACTTAAAAATCAAGCAAATAAACAAAAATAAATTGTTTGAAGATAATTTAAAAGGCAATTTGTTAAGCATAAAAGATAAGGCAAGCACAGAAGAAAATTCAAAGCAAGAATATGAACAACAAAAATTAGAAAATAGTATAGATTATATAACTAATAAAGGAATAAATGCTTTTAATCATTATGGTAAAAAATCAACAAAGAATATTGTTCAAAACGCAAAGGACATAAAAAATAAAATGGCTAGAATTAAAAACTTGAAAAAAGCTAATAAAGGAATAAAAGGAGTAGAAAAAACAACCAAAAATTCTATTAAAATTGCAAAAAAACGGAGCAAAGAACACAGCAAAAGCAACCAAGACAACAATAAAAGCAAGTAAAAAAGCCATAAAAGTAGCAAAAGAAACAGCAAAAGCGACAGCCAAAGGAATAAAAGCTACCATTAAAATAACAATAAAAATAATAAAAGCAATAATTGCAGCAACAAAGGCACTTGCTTATGCAATTATTGCAGGAGGTTGGATTGCAGTTTTAATTATTGTAATCATAACTTTAATTGCCTTAATATGTACCTCTGTTTTTGGAATATTCTTCTCATCAGAAAATACAGGAAGTAAAGTAACAATAGGAGAAACACAAGAAATAACTACAATGAGTAAGGTTATATCAGACATAAATAAAGAATTTATGAAAAAAATTACAGATATACAAAATTCAAATTCCTATGATGAGTGTGAGATAAATTCTAACAGAGCAGAATGGAAAGATGTACTTTCAATATATGCTGTAAAGGTAAGTGGAGGAAACGAGCAAACTGATGTAATAACTATTGATGACAATAAAGTAAAAGAATTAAAAAATATATTCTGGGAAATGAATGAAATAAATCATAATATTACAGAAAAAACAGAAACGAAAACAGAGATACACTTAACAAAAACGGAAAGAAAAACGATAACAACAAAGACATTGCATATAAATATTACAAGCAAATCAGTAGAAGAAATGGCAGAAAAATATAATTTTAATCAAGAACAAATGAAACAACTGACTGAAATAAGAGATAGCGAGTATGCAAGTATGTGGAGTGCAGTAATTTATGGTACTTCTGTTGGAAGTAATGATATAGTTGCAGTAGCATTGAGTCAAGTTGGAAATATTGGAGGAGAGCCTTACTGGAGCTGGTATGGATTTAAAAGTCGTGAAGAATGGTGTGCTTGTTTTGTTTCTTGGTGTGCAAATGAGTGCAACTATATTGAAAAAGGTATTATTCCTAAATTTGCAGGTTGTGGAAATGGAGTGGATTGGTTTAAAGCGTGTTTATTATGGAAAGATAGAGGCTTTATTCCAAAAGGTCGGCGATATTATATTCTTCGATTGGGCTACTGATAAAGATGGAAGAAATGGAAAAGCAGACCATGTTCGGAATTGTTGAGAAAGTTGAGAATGGAAAAGTCTATACAATAGAGGGCAATTCAAACGACAGATGTTGTCAAAGAGAATATGATATAAATAGTTTGGATATTTTAGGTTATGGAATACCAATGTATTGATTAAAAGTGAAAAATGATATTATCTTATAAACAAGAGAGGTAAAAAATGAGATTAAAAAAGTTTGATGTGGTTGAATTAGTAGATGAGAATAAAGCAACAATTTTAGGTGTTAGCAAAAATAATTATTATGCAGAAATTGTTGATAAAGAGGGAAAAACGATAGAATATAGAAATATTAAACCAGAAAAAGTAAGAAAGATTTTATTTACAAGAGATAGAGAAAGATAGATAAAAAGTGTACTAGCAAATTGAAGTGAACCCAAATTTATAGCTAGTACACTTTTTATTTTTTACAAAAAATAGAAGATATGATATAATACTTGTGAATAAAAATGAAAGAAGAATTTAGTAGTAATAAAGTCGAAAAATAATAATTTTTAAGTGAGGTTGATAGTATGAAAAATGGAAAAATACCTAATCCAAATACAATAAAATGGTTAAAAAGGATGAATTATATTAAATAACAAAAAGATGGAAATATTCGCCAAAAAAACATTGGAATTGTTGGTAATGAAGTTGCTTTATTTAATGTTCTGAGTTATAATGTTAAATATAAGGAGGAGTGCGATTCTATGAAGATTGGAAAATTAAATATTTCTAAAAAAAATCTTATTATAATTGGTGTTGTTGTTCTTGTTGTTATTGGAGGCACTGTTTTACTTACTAAGGGTGGTAGTAAAGGAAAAGGAATACTTTATAACCCTGATAAAAATATTAAAATAGTTAAATCAGAGGCAAGTCAAATAGAATTTGAAGATTTTAGTAATGGTGATATTACTCTTAAAAAGCCAAAGGGAT